>ERZ773099.723-NODE-723-length-26260-cov-4.033581_pt1 | contig 26260 bp, 25 predicted proteins | sample MGYA00511120_ERZ773099 | MGnify/ENA primary metagenome ERZ773099 (study PRJEB29015, sample SAMEA2738012) | human oral metagenome | biome: human oral; feature: human-associated habitat; material: dental | place: China | collected 2104 ... | reverse complement strand
AACGCCTCTTACTCTTTAAACGAGGATGTTTGCATTGTCCTTTGAAAAATCTCTTATAGGCATTACAAGCATCTTTAATTGCTTGTTTTGTCACATCATTACTAACTTCATTTAACCATTTGTATTTTTCTAGCTTCTTTAGCTGTGTAAACTCTTTTCGTAATTTACTATCCGATAAAAATTTACTCCCTTGTTTATAGTTCTCCTGTTCTCTTGTAATAGCCCAATTATAAGCAAATCTTGCACATCCAGCATATTGAAATAACTTAGTAAGCTGTTTATTATTTGGACTTAATCTCACTTTTATCGACCTTATCATTTTTTCACTACAGTTTCCTCGCTTTCTTTATGATTGGTAGCTTATCAAGATCATTATCCTCAGCATAATAACCGTCTATTTTGCCCTCTATCGTTATGTTCTCCCCATCAGAGAAACTGTCGCTGCTTTCAAAATCAACATCAATAGAACAACATCTAGCAGCATCATAAAACCTAATGACCTTACCCTTGCCAATCATATAATATGTTCCGTGTACCTTTAACATATCTCCACGGTATTTATCTATACTAGCTATTATTCTAGTCATCTCGCTATACTCCACATTTTCATTCATCTTAGATAAATCAATATGCTTTGCTTGCCTCGTGCTATGCTTTTGTTTATCCTGACACGAACACAAGCTCACGATAGCTATAATAACTATTAATAACATCAAAAACTTCTTTTTAATGTTTGAACATCCCAAGATCATTTAAGTAATAGTACCCTTCCTTTAAGTTATCTGGCAGGTTTACAACAAAATACTGCTTCCCTGTCTTTTTGATTGGGTCGTTAAGAACAGTTATCTCCGCAGATTTAAACACTTTAGTATCTGCCTTAACTGTTACAGTTTTTGTCTGTGTACCTACAAATAGTGTTAGCTTGTAAAATTTATTCTTTTGAAGTCCAACTAGTGCATTTACATCTGTATCAACATTACTAAATGGCAGCTTCTTAGAATTGTTAATTTTGTTTATCTCCAGTAGCTCGTCAAGATCTGGAGATGTGAATACAGTAGTAACTTGTGATCCAGAACATACATTTTGAGTAGATATATACATAGAGTTCTCATCATCACCAAGAGAGACTCTTGCACCGATAGTATATCCAAGAGACTTAAATCTCTCTAGCGTATACTCTTTAGGCATATCATCTTGCTTTTTGAATACCGCAACTAGTGGCGTTTTACTTGTAACTCTAGGCGTTATTTTATCATAATCAAGCTTTTGCTTTTTATTATCTACATTGGCCCACCATAAACTTCTTGTTGGATCGTGATCAGTTGATGGTTCTTCGTAGCCCTGTACCGATCTATTTAGCGGTGTAAATGTATTATCCGTATTCTTAACATAAAACCCGAACTTATTATTCTCATAAATCTCATCAAGTGTATATTTGATTGCTTCGCCCTTCTTTGTTGCGACTTTATCCTTACCGCAAGCTGCGAGCGATAGCGGAATTGTTAATATCATTAGTATTACTAAAAACCTTTTCATTTTTTCTCCTTTTAAGCAAAGCAAAAGAGAGGGAAACCCCTCTCTTTCACTCGTACAAAATCACATCATTAAACAAAGGAAAGGCAATCTTCATGGAAGTTTGACAATCATGTCTGTAGGGAGTTGCCCGCCCCCTTAATTTTGGCACTCCCCACAACGAGGATTCTTGCTTCAACGACCATGAGGACAATCATTGCTTGGTTTTCGCTATGTCCTACTATGATCTCCACAAGCGTAAATTCCCGTATGCCCTACGGTATTCTTTAGACTTTGAGCTATTGATAACCCTTTGCCTACTCATATTATAGCATACCCAGCTTACTTTCCCAATAGCTTTTTCTTCCTTTTTTCAGAAAGTTTCATTGGAAGTCTGAATTTCATTTTTCGCCTCTTTTTCTTATATGCGAGATATTCTAAAAGAAACTCTAAGAATGACTCGTTATTTACTCCAACAATAGCGAAAAGAACTACTGGTATAACTAGTATTATGTATGCCACTATTTTTACAATTATGTCATATGGATAGAATATGATCTTCCATACAAGTGTAAGAAGCAGCCCTATAACCACCGCTTCTATCATATTTCTTTTTTTGAACCGTCCTCCAAGAACTCCACCATCATCTCCTATATTGATTGGTATGAAATATTGGGCCTGTTCGTAATTGTCATCATCATACATATTAGTCTCCTTAAAAGCAAAGAGAGCGGAAATGCCCGCCCTCTCAGCTCGAAAATAAAAATGAAAAACCAATCTTTTGTCTACTATAAAGAAAGGAGTGGACCTGAGTCCATATTCATTATAACATATCAAGCTTCAAATCCAATAGGTTCTGGCAACTATTTTCTAAATCCTTTACCTTTTTCGATTAAAGTTTCTGGATCTACCGATACAGCAGGATTATCCGCTCCATTTCCGTTATCCCCCTTATGAACTCTAAAGTGAAGGTGATAACCATATTTACCATCACCATTACCAACATTACCAACTTGCTGGCCCTTCTTTACTGTCTGTCCTTTAGAAACTGTGATTGCAGACATATGGCCATATAGGGTTGAATATCCATTAGGATGAAGGATTATTACATGCTTTTGGTAACCACTACCAGAAGCAGCATAAACAACCTTACCATCTTCTGCTGCATAAACAGGCGGTGTTTTAACGCCAACAGTAACCATATCTAGTCCGTCATGAAATCCTCTCATGTGACCTGGTCTTTTACCCCATCTACCATCAGATGTTCTTGTTGCGATAATAGTCCAAGAAGCATTACCGAGTGGATTGCCAAGTTTACCAGAACCAACTGTTCCCATCAGGCCACTTCCATCAGCACTTCCTTCACCACTACCATAATCGTGATTGCCGTATAGCATCTCCATATGATTATCAGCGGTAGTCGTTACAACGTCACCGACTCTTGTATCTTTACCAGCAAGTAATACACCGTCCTCAGTTTTATATATGTCATCTGGATTCATACCGAAAACACTAGACATAATCTTATCTGATGAAGCTGGTTTAATCTCAACAGAAGCATAAATTTTTTTACCTTCGTCATTCTCAACTATATCTCCATATACAACATCATATAGTTCACCATTATGGCTGCTTAGTGCTTCTTCTAGGTCTTTCTTAGGCTGCGTGTGCCTACGCCACTCTTGATACTTAAATTTAAGTCTATCCCAAGTAAAGAACTTGACCGTCCTATAAGCCTTACCATACCATGTTTTTGGCTCTTCTTTGTCAGACTCAATTTTTGGTACGGGGTATAGCTGATCTTCTTTTACAGAAAAAGCTGCAAGTATTAATGCCATCTGCCTAGATCCAGCACCTATATTGCTTGGGTCTCCACTACCTCCAGATGAAGAAGCTGAAATACCGCCGCACTGCTCTAGTATAACCTCAGCGCCAGCATATCTTGATGCCATATTAGCCTTCTGAACAGATGGTCTTTCTATTAAAGCTGCATAGTTGACTGTAGCAGTAAGAGGATCATCACAAGCAGCGTACTCTTTATAACTCTTTATTAACGGTACAGAGAAGAAGCCTTTTGCATACGCATTTAGCTTTCTTGCATTACCAAACGACCTATGCTCAGCACCCTCTTTGATCTCATATACACCGAACTTTGCTTGGAGTGAAATATCATTAAAATCTCCACCCTTGCCTTTTATGAAAGTTCGAAGAGCTGCTTCTCGTCCACCAGTCCATTGGCCAATACCTTTAGAGCCGTGACCATCACTAGATATAGCAGAAGTATTCCATCTTGATTCTTGCCAGTAGTTACCAAGCATACCAGCAGCAGCCGCAGGGCTAAGACCACTAGATAGCATGGTTTTATATATTTCATCTAACTTAGATTTATTCTTTTTATATTTAGCGAGAGCGGCCTTCTTTTGAGCCTCTATTTCTTTTGATGGATAACCAGACTTACTTCTAATAGCCGAAAGCTTATCGGCTGCACGATTATCGCTTGTCTTTACAGCTACTGCACTATCGCTCTTTTCAGAGGCCTTGTCGCTACCTCCATCATCTTGTCTCCCAATCAGATGCTTTTGCTTCATTGTCTCTGAGATCTTAACGATTCTTTTAGAACTATCATCATCACCAACAACTTTAGCAATTAACTTAGCAGCCTTGTTTGGATCAGACTCTTTCTTTAAGGCTTTATACTCAGCCTTGCTAAGTTTGTCTTTGGCCATAACATCAAAATAAGCTGCCTGATTAGATATATCTGTAGCTTTAGTTCTAAGTTCACTACCATCTTTCGGATCAAACTTTTTCTTTAGCCAGTTCTCGAAGCCATTTTTATCAAGTTTTATGATACCAACTTTAGTTGCAGCATCACCCCTAAGACCTTCACTACCAATAGCATCTATATTGTAATCGGATTTAGACCCCGTATAATACGAGCCAGCGGCCATAGCTATAAGTGATGCAGTCTGCGAATAGCCTTTCTTCTTTAAAGCGTCATAGAAAGAATGTTCTACTTGGTACTGTGCATCCATATTTTTTGTTTGCTCAGCTCCAAGAAAATCTGTGGAGTCAACTATGTTTGCCTGTGTTGCCTCATAGTCAACTCCATCAGCTTTTGCTTTTGCTTTTATCTTGTCGTAGACAGCCTCATGTGAATCTGTAAGATGAGAACTTATTATATCAGCATACTCTTGTTCCTTTTGCTTGATTGAGTCAGCATTAAGTTCTTGTTCTATCTTTTTATCCTGAATTGGATCTATCTCATCATCAACATGGAATATTACATTCCAGAGAAGATTTGGAAGAGACATAAGAAGTATTGCTGGAAGAAGGATAAATACAACCAAGAATCCAACAATAAGTTTCTTGCCCGTCTCAGATTGAGCTACTGCAACAGCCGCTCCAATAGCAAGCCCGACTGGACCAGCCGCTGCACCGCCTTTAACTGTAGCTGCCTTTGAACCAGCACCAGTAGCCGCTTTCTTCGAAGCTCCCTCAGCGGCGGCCTTTTTAGCACTTTTAGCTGCGTTCTTGGCCCTTCTTGCGGCATTAACAGCTTGGCGCTCTCTACCAGCACTTTCGTTCATGTTGTTGTTTAAATCGCCCATGCTGCATACCCCCTTTCACTACATAGCACTAAATTCCTCAAACGCATCCTTTTGTCTTGGAAGTGGCTTTGGCTTAAAGTAAATCGCATTTGCTTGATCTGGCGTTATGTTGCCATTAGCAAGCGAATTCTCAAAAGCTCCAGCCCCTTCAAGCTCTATCATAGCTCTGCCGTCAATTAATATAGCATCAGCTCCATTAACCACGCCCTTTTGTGCATCAGCAACCCAGTTTTCGTTTTCTGCAATTACTCTAGGGTCTAATGATGCTACCTGAACAGCATACATTGTTTTACCATCAGCATATACTGGCATAACACCATGTGACCCATCTGCATTACACATTTCATCTTCTGTGTTTGGTACAACTATCTTGTCATAACCATCAAATGACCCTGTGATGTCATCTCCTCTTTTAAGTCCGAAAATAGCTTCGCCTGTCGTATAGTGACCCAGAGCATCTTTACCAGAATCATAATTTGCCGTAGAAAATCCATTAAGCATATTATTACCATCACCCGTATATCTACCCGCAAATATGTCATGTGCTGGCGTTACAGATGCAGCAGACGAACCCATGATAATCTCATTAAGATCCTTACCGCCACCATAAAGCGTAGATACAGAATCTCCAAATGATGTAGTCATTGAACTCTTCATCTCATCCGAATACTTATCGTATATGCCTTGCATTTCTCTGTTAAGAGCTTTAGATCCAGCAGCACTCCTTGCTGCCAGTATTGGCGAATTATCTCCAGATCCTGCAAAGAAGCCTGAGTAAGTACCATCACCATTAGCTGTAAAGTTAGCCTTATCGCTCTTAGCTAGTTTGTTAAAGTTATCTTGATCAAGAGTTCTCATCATTCCACCATTATTAAATTTAAGTGATTGCTCTCCTCTACCTATGCTTGTAGCAGCCTTATTGATTGCGTGTTCATTACCGCTAAGACTTTTAGCAAGTGCTGGGTTTTGCTTTTTAAGGTTATCCATAGCCTTTTTGTAAGCACCTTCACCTCGCTCAACTTTGCTCGAACCAAATGCCTGTCCGCCAGCAGTTTGGCCAAACGCCTTGTTTGCCTTAGACATACGTTCTGCTGGGTTTCCTTTTCCGAATTTACCGCCACTAGCATTCCTAAGCGCCTTGTTACCACTAGCTGCAAGTTTAGATAGTCCGTAAGCCGTACCAATAGCTCCTCCAAGCGCCCTTCCAAGATTTCCACCAGCCTGTGCAGTAGAAAGCCCTAAAGCTCTCATATGCTGGTCTACCTTTTGGCCAATTGTTAGCCAAGCAACTAAGGCAAACATATATACAAGATATGATGTCATGTTCATCTTCTTCATATTGTTGATTCCAAGATTGCCAAATGTAAACATTGCCCCAAAAAACGAATTTAGGAAGAACGCATTCAATATCATCAACATAAATTGTGAGAACACCATTCTTACCCAAGAAGAAAACACCTGAGTAGTCTCTTTTGAACCAAGTCCTATAAATGGTAATGGTGCTGTATAAAATAAAACACCAAGAAGCACATATCTCTCAACCATCTCTAATAGGAGTTTAAAGAAGTTTATTATGATTGCACCAAGACATATGATACAGATAAGCGTAAAAAACAAAGTTCCAGCCGTTTTATCTACTGCTGCTACGCCTTGATTGGTAACATCCATATATCCACTCACCTTTGATGGATCAAAGAATGAAGTTGTAGCACTTTCTATCGCCGAGTTTATTGCCGCTGTGTTATCAGCTAAAGCCTGTTTTGCCGCAGCCTTGTTGATACCAGACGGATTCATGACGGCCGTACTCATTGCGACCTTTTGAAACTCTATGTATATAGTATTAAAGAAATACTCAAATATAATAAATAACCTGTATGAGAACATTATACCAATCATGCTTACAACGAATCGTCCAAGCACCGTTATTGGATGATCTGCTCCCTGTACTCCCGCACCAGCCTTAATAAGAGATAAAACAGTTAAAATAATTAGTATGGCAATAGCCACAATTATCATTGTTGTCTTAAACGCCGCTACGGGGAAAATAGCATCAAATAAATCGGTAGCATTAGCCCCAGCAGTTTGCGAAGTGTCACCAGAGTAACTTGCTAGTGTTTGTGCTAGTGTTGGAGAACTAGGACTTGCCATTGTTGGGAAATTCGCTCCGATATTTATACCAAATAATGCGATAAAATTACCTGCAAGCGTCTTGAAAGCCATCTTTAAAACGCCAAGTAAAACATCAAATATACTGCCGAGAATCCAGCTCATTATCTGCTCCTAACTTATGAAAAAAGGCTAATGGGATGAACCCACTAGCCGAGAAATAACGGATATTACAATTAGATTGTTGTGCTAGTCTGACCAGCACCGTTGTTACCGCCAGCAGTCAGCTTAGCTACGGTTGCTGCAATGAGTCCGATTAGATTGATTCCGATCCAAGCTGCAACTACTCTCTTGATCCTATCCTTAGCCTGTCTTGCAGACTGTGGATCACTAGATGCACCATACATGATGAATCCGATTAGTGCTACTAGGAAGAATACAACATTGGCTATAATAAGGCCCATGCTGAACAAACTCTTACCCATTGCCTTTGCTTGACCAGTAAAGTCTACTGCCATGAAATTTGCCACAGTTCCCACCATAGCTCCAGCAGCTCCGCATCCACCAAGCATCTTCTTTTGTGCAGCAGATGGGTCTACCATTGCTGTCATTAGTTCAACCTTAGCTTCATCTCTAATCTCTACTGCAAGCTGTTTCATTTCCTTGAAACTTCTCATACGTCTGTCCTCCTTAATTTTTCTTAAATATGAGAAAAGCAGGGCTTTTGGCCCTGCTAAACATACTATGTAATTATTATTACATATAAAATCAAATTACGCAAGCGTTATTTTATACTAAATATTATCTCACGCTCTGCTTTTCTGTGTGCTTAATTGATCCCCAAAGAAGTAGGTTCTCCTCATCCTTACCTACTATGAGAATAGACACAATGTCGCCAATCTCCGGCATTACCATTCTTGGGGCTTTACAGAATACATCAATAGGACCTGGTAGGGAAACGAATACTCCTGATGCCTTATCAACATCTGTCTGTAACATAGTTACCTTACCTTGATAAATACCGTTTCTTACGTATCTCTTGAAAGCATCCTTACGAGGATCTGGTCTTGCCTCCTTGATCGAAGCACCAAATCTTACTCCGCAAACATCTTCGTCCTTAACGACATTCTTAACTCTGATTCCTACCGAGTCACCAGCCTTATAAATATCTCTGCAATTTTCAACCTTTGCATAAGATACATCCTTCGCTGGGATAACGCACTCAGCTCCGAAAGCTTCAACGTACACAAAACCTCTTGTCGCTGCAAGGACTCTAGCCTCAATTAGAGAGCCATCATGGATCAGATCCTCATTAACAATCTCACCCTTTCTTCTCCTAGAGTTAATTCCAAACCAATACTCGTTTCTCTTGATTTCCATAGCAGCTTTTCTTGAAGCGATTACAATATCCTGTCCAATCTCGCCTCTGTCGGATTTGCTTCCCTTGATTAGCTGTAGTGGAATAACATCAATCTCAGCACCAATATACTGATAAATTCTTCTTGTCAGCTCTGTTTCGTTGACTCTCTCCTCGTCACTTAGATATGCGAGATCGAAGAACTCTTCTCTAGGAATAACAACCTTCCACCCATTGTAGTAGCATATAGGCATCATTACGGTAGGTCTCTGTGGGCTTGGCTTAATAGGCTCAACTCCCATTAGCTTTAGTGTGATTGGAGACTTCTGCTCCTTAGCATTTAGGAGCACGGCAGAGGCTTTCTTGAAGTCGCCCATTACACGCTCCTGTGTATGGCCTTCTGTTCTAAGCATACCTCTCTGGTTTCTAAATCTCCTAGCGAGCCTCTTGTTCAGCTTTTTCGCAGATGAGTTTTTTTCTTCCGAAGCCTCCTCAGCTACTTCGCTTACCTCTTCTACCTGATCCTGCATTACTTCATTCATTGTTTCGTTTACTACTTCGCTCATATCTTTTCCTTTCTTTTTCGCAGATGAATAATTTTATGTTTGCAAAATACTTGTCTGTGAATTTACAACCTTCCTATTCCCGACCTACAACTTAGTTTTAACGGGAACTTAAATATAGCTTTACCTTTTACATTATCAACTTTTAAGAATCCAAAGATTCTTGAATCATAACTATCATCTCTGTTGTCACCCATAACGAATATATGTCCTTTAGGTACTTTATAATGTGCTTCCTCATAATGCCCTTTGATTGGGTCTGCTTTACCGTTGACATATACCTTGTCTGTTATATCAATGCTATCACCTTCTGTTCCAATCACACGCTTAATCCATATGCTGTTTTTATTAGGAGCTTTGAAGATGATTACGTCACCCTTCTTTATATGGCTATCCCTGATTGCGAAAACGCCGCTTCCTACATCTATTGTTGGCTGCATAGATTCGCTTGGAATTATTCCAATAAAAAGAACCGTCTTGAATATAACAGTTACTATGATTATGGTTGCAAAGATATATCCGTAATTTCTTATAAATTTTCTCATGTTATTAAATTAAAAGGGGGCTTATCGCCCCCTAATACTACTTCTTATTCTTTTTATTTCTTCTAACGATATATGTGATACCGCCAGCAGCAATTGCAAGAATTAATCCGTATACTAATATGTTTGAGTTATCACCAGTCTTAGGGCCGTTTGGCTTGTCAAGAACCTTAACAGTCTGACCCTTGTCGTTGATGTCCTTATGATTGGTAACTTCCTCGCCCTTTGAGTTATATAGAACCTCAAATGCTACGAGTTCCTTACCCTTAAGGTTTGTTGTATCAACAGTGAATTCAATCTTAGTTGTACCAGATGGTGTTGTTGGTACGAATTTTCCAATCGCCTCAACAGGCTTTCCGTTTTCAACGAGTGGATCGTTCTTATCCTTAACCATCATAGTTCCCTTCATTGTGTACTCCCTACCTGGCACTAGGTTTTCGTACTTAACTGTGTCAACTAGCTTTGTGTTGTTAGCTGCAATCACAGTCTTGTTACCCTTGTCACCCGTTAGAGTAGTTCCAATCTTAGGATAGTGAACTGACTGATCTTCATCATTAATGTCGCTATGTGTAGCAACCTTAATTCCGTTGTGATATAGATCTTCGAATACTACAGTAGTTTCGCCGTTCTTTAGCTTGCTAGAGTCATATACAAACTCAAGCTCAACGAATCCGTCTTTCTGCTCAGCAGTAAACTTCTTAGCTGCTGTTACTTCTTTTCCATCAATTAGGATTGGTCTTCCAGTAGCCTTGTTCATAAGCTTACCTCTAACTTCGTATTCTTTACCGATTACCAAGTTGTTGTACATAACCTTATCAACAATCTTTTCTTCCTTGCTTGCCTCACCCTGATGTGAGTTAGTTGCAGCAGATTTAGCTGTTGTGCGAACCTTTGGAATATAAACTGTCTGATTCTCATCTTCAAGGTCGTTATGGCTTACTACAAGCTTGCCGTCCTTGTATAGATCTTCGAATACTACAGTAGTCTTACCTTCAAGGTCTTTTGCATCAAGTACATACTCTAGCTCAACTTCGCCCTTAGACTTTTCAGCCTTAAATGTCTTAGTTGCAAGAACTTTGTTTCCATCAACCATGATTGGCTGGCCTGTAACCTTATCCATAAGTGTTCCCTTAACAGTATATTCCTTACCCTTGATAAGGTTCTTATAAGTAACCTTATCTACGATAGTCATTTTACCGTGAACACCTACGTTATCCTTCGTAGTCTTTTCACTTGCATTAGTCTTTAGCTGTGGTGGCTTCTGATCGTTTGTAAGAGTTCCCATATTAACAGTTGTATCATCTCTTGTTACGGAAACTTCAATTCCAGTTAGCATAACCTTATCTTCATTAGTCTCGCACTCAAGCTCATCAAGTGTGTATTTGCCATAAGGCAGTGCGCCGAGCTTATCATTAACTGGAGCTTCGTTTCCTGCCTGATCCTTGCCAAACCATACTCCAGCTTCTGGATTTAGCTTAGATATATCAATCTTGCCATCAACAAGAGCCTTGTCGTTTTCGTTTGTCTTGTATGAGTGTTTATTCCACTTATTCTCAGTTTTAAACTGGCCGTTATCATCTGTAACAACGATATGGCTTTCGCCAGTTGCTACATTAGTTAGCTTAAATGGAACATTAGCCATACGCTCATTAGATCCGTCTGCAATCTTAATAAACTCAAGATCACCACGCTTAACCTGCTCTTTTACTTCTGGCTCGTTGAATGTTTTTACGCTTTCAACTGTTCCTTCTGATGTAATGTTTCTAATAAACATTTCATCATTAAGCTTGTAACCCCTTGGAGCAGTTTTTTCTTTAATTATGTATGTTCCAAGTGGGAATACAATATTACCCTTTGAGTCTTTGTAAAACTCTCCAGATACAAGTGCTACATTTGCATATTCATCCGAGCTTAAATCTATTGATCCATCTTTGCCCGTTTTAAATACCCATGTTCTAACAGGCTTTTTGCCTTCAAGTTCAGCCGCAGTTTTAAACTGACCATCATACACACTCACCTCAAACTCAGCGCCTTCTAGCGAAGCACCACCAAGAGCAGAAGCTTTGCCAGTTTCAGCATCCTTCTTCTTGAGAAGCACACCTACTGGATCGTTTTGAGGTAGGTCTGGGAAGTCAAAACTAGTTACATCACCTACTGGCACGGTAATTGTCTTAACCTCTTCTGAAAGAGCAAATCCCTTTGGAGCTTTTGTTTCTTTAACAGTATAATCTCCTGCTGGTACAGACGCCTTGTTTGAGCGACCTTCTGCATTAGTCTTTACTGTAGCAACCGCGTTCCCATCACTACCATAAAGAGTAAACTCAGCACCCTCTAATGAGTAGCAATTTGGGAAGTCCTTTAACCACGCCTCGTTAAGACCAGCTTTCTTAGTTACCTGAAATTCTCCGTTTGGATTATTCTTAAACCAAACCATGTCCTGTCCAGAGCTTCCAGCCTTGTATGCTGTGAATGAAGCTGGGGCAGATGGCTGACTATTAACATATGCCATGAACTCACTAAGTCCAGATGGATTTGTTTTTGTTCCTCTTCCACCAAGAGCATTATATCTATTAGATAAAGCCTGAGATGTTACAGCAGTTCCCATTATTTCAACTCTGTTAGTGTTTGGACCCCAAATCTTGTATTTTCCATTGTATGAGGAGTTTCCAAATCCAGACCACTGTGCAGGACCTTTATACCCATAATATAAGATCTTACGCATAGTGTCGTCCGTTAGAACAGAACCAGTCATTGTTCCAGTTGTTGATGTTCTATCATGCTCAGCACAATATACTGGGCTTCCATTTCCATCAGTAAATAGTCCATGCTTATTAGGTCTTGTTTTAGCACCGCTTGAAGTATAACCATACTGATACTTTACAAGTCTAACAGTAATTGTATCTGTAGCAGCGCTAACAGATCTAGCTCTTCTTACTCTAGGCTGCTCTGGCTTTGGAGAATTGATTGTATCTCCACCACTAAATGTAGCTGTAATGCTTGGCTTATCACCAGTAACCTTGAATGTTACATCACTAGTGTTTTCAGAAGTTTTCTTTTCAGAAACCTTCTCAACGCCATTTGTATCGAATTTAACCTTGTTGTTGTCGAGAGCATATGTGCTTACAGTCACCTTATCTCCCTTATCTGCTGGAACTTTATGATCTTCACCAGCAAGAACCTCTTCCTGTGTTGCATCATCACTTCCAACTCTCTTTGTCACAAGAGTTCCGTTCTTTTCAGCAGAAACCTTAACGTCAGTTGACTTCTCTGTATCAACAGTAGCACTTTTTTCTGTCTCGAAAGTTGCCTCAATAGATACATTATCGGCGGTCTTTACCTTAATTGAGCCACTCTCTTTAGTCGCAGAGTAGGTTAACCTATCAACTTGAGTAACATCACCCTCTAATTTAACCTCTTTATCAGATGTAAATTTAAGGCTCTGACCCTTCGCATTATAATTGATAGTATAATCCTCTCCTGACGGATAAGAGAATGCCTTATCTTTAGAAATAACGGTTTTAGTGTCGCCAGATACAGCGACTAGTGCATCAGACCTATCTGTATTCGTCTTAATGCTGACCTTTGATTGGATCGCAACAGAGCCATTTGGTACAGCCGCCCCAAACGAAGGCATCATACCAACTACCAGCGTAACCGCAAGTACGAGTGTTGTGACCATTCTTTTTAAATGATTTGTCATCTTGTTAAATTTTCCTTTCTTGAATTTTAAAAATTAACTAATTGAATTACAAAATTCCTAAGAGCCAAACATTATGGTGAATTTATTCCCATGTAATTCCCCTCCTTTTTAAAACATCCATAGTTATAACATACTTTATATATAAAAACAAGAGGTGTCACTTCGCCCCTTGAGTTTACCAATTATATTTCCGAGGCAAGGGAAACACTAAATCTTTAGATTAGTACAAAACCCGCCTCTCTCCTTTCTAAAATTTTTGACTTATACACAAAATACTTTTTCTTGTGTTCAATCTTTCTAATAGTTTGTATGACGGATTTTGTCTGCCACCCCTGTCTCTAAAGTCAATTGCATTATTATCAATATCCATTAAGACAAAACCGCCACTAGTTCGTCTACCCTTAATGAAACAAATTTCGCCTAAATACTTAACTTTGTCAAATTTTTTAAAGCCCAATATTTTCCTAGTAGGTAATTTCTTTTCTCCACGAACACCATTACATAGCTTCCTGTTCTGTTTTGCTACACGCTTCTTTTTAAATAACCAATTCAATTGTTCAAATTTCTTACCACCACTAGCAATTACACAGGCATCAATATAGTGGCCTTTTTGTAAATTGAGATTATTTCTATTCTCTTTGGTTACAAAACCAAATGTTTCAATTGCGTCTGGATAAATTTTTAGTAATTGACTCCTAATAATGCTCATTTGAGTAGCATACTTGAGGTTTAATTTCTTAGGTTTTTTAGTCAAAACGAGTAGTCCATTATGAACCATCTTATGACACTTTTCGCATAGCGTGATTAGGTTTTTCTCATCATCAGTACCACCCATGCATCTAAAGATGATATGATGAACTTCTAATCTTACATGCTTCTTACCGCAGCATTGACAAGTATAGTTATCTCTGTGAAGAACGGCTTCTCTCCTAGACGAATATCCATAATTAAACCCCTCCTGATAACCCCAATGCTTTACTTTTTCAAAAATCAAACTGGGATTCTTCATAAGAGCTGTATCAAATTGACTTACTTCGAGTACGATTTTACTTATTGGTAAAATCTTCTTACAAAACTCAATTTCATCAATATGAGATTGGACTTTGCTTTTCGTGCTTGGTGGCAGTCTGTCCTTCTTGATTGAATTAGCTCTATTTAGAAACCTTGGTTTTCTATACCTAGCTTTTCTTTGTCTGCGGTTTCTCCTTAAAGCCCTGCGGCTTTCCATCTTTTTCTTGATGTCGTCTCTAAGAGTAACTTCTGACTGATATAGCACTTTGTCATTAGCTACACAAGCAGTACCAACATGCTTTGAGCCTGTATCTTGACCCAAGACAACTTCTTGTACAACTAAGCTCTCAGGCTCATAAAGCAGCTTAATTGTAAACGGACAACTTCTTATTACTTTAGCTTTCTTATCTTTTAGTAACCTACGAACTTTGCCAAACGAGCAGTCGGCATAAGTGGTTGTCCGTCTTTTGATATTACATATACAAACATGTCGTTTTGACTCCTTTCGTATTTTAGAATTGTTTACTCTATAAGACAGTCAATTTCAAACTGTAGTGCCTATCTTGCATCTATGACCAACACAAGCATTGGACTTCTCTTCGTCAATGTTGTAAGAGGTTTTTAAGTCATAAGCACAAGGCTATTTTTTAAGTCCACCTAACTTAACTTATGGCCACAGAGCAAAAGCCTAGAGCATCAGCTTAAGGTGTGTATTTCTCTCAAACAACGTAGTCAAGATTTCTCAAGACTTAGACTAGTACATAATTTAAGGACTGTGCGGCCAGTCTTAAGGGCTTAGCTAAGCACATATTTACGCTTTTAGGAATACCCATAAAACCTATGAAATTTCCTTTTCAAGGTCTCCAACATAAACGCCACGTTTACTATCCCAAGCGCCGTTTATATAGCCCATATAGCTCCAATATTGGCCAAGCATATATTTGTACCTATCGTCATAGTATGCCTCTGCACTATCTATATCGTTAAAATAAGCGGTAGAAAGCTTTACCTCTCCAAGTTCTTTATAAAGAAACATAACTACGTTTAGATTGTGATTGCCAGCAATCATCTTTGCCTCTTCAATCTTTTCTTTGATTGATAAAGCACCCCTTTTCTCATTTTCTGCAAAATTAATCACGTTATTCTCCTTTCTTATGACATAGGTCCTGTAGTCTCGTCAAACATCACATGCAATACCGAATCCTCATTTGATGAAGCGGCAACATTATTTATAACGTCCAATATGCTGTGAATCCCAATCCTTACGCCAAGACCAAATATTTCACCAATAACACCCTCAGAATCTTTAAGCTCTAAATCTGAAATTATTTCACTAACACATTCCCTTTTAGCATCCTCAATCATTTCGTTTATGCTGTTTTCTGTAAATTCAAACTGCGGAACAACCATGATTTTTTCAACATTTTTACTCATCCTCTACCTCCTTTACACAATCAATCCTTCTAAGCAATGCTCCACAAGAGCATCTTTTACCAGAGCCATAAAAACTCCAGATAAACACTTCAATTTTTTCTTCGCAAAACGGACACTGTACCATCATGGTACTTCTGCCATGTCTACTCGACCCAACACCTAAATTAATTGTCGGCCTAAACTCTTTCGCCATAAATACCACCTTTCACTAACACCCTTCAAGGCTATTTTCTATCTCCGTAAGATCTCGCTTGTAGTCTCTTACTAGCTCTGTTAACAATCTTCTTTCCCCGTCTCTTTCCTCGTCACCTTGAATAACTTCTAACGCCTCGTGAATTTTATCAATCTCAGATTTAAGGAAGTTAATGGAATAATGTTTTAGTTTTTCTTCATTAACCATTCCTGCCTCCTATGACAAATGCTTGCTAAGACTATCAGCGGCAGCCACTTTATCAAACTCTTTATAGCCTTCTGCTACCGCCATATTAATCTTCTCAAAAGCATCCATAATGCCGATTTGAATACCAGCAAGGAAAGAATTCATTGATACACTAGCAATAATTTCCGCCTCCTTGTCACTAAGCTTGTAATCTTTTGGAAGAGAACTAAACATATAATCATTCAAATCCTCATCCTCAATAAACTCTTCCATGAGTGAAACCACCCAATTTCCTAAATCCTCTTCTTTAATGTTAAACATTGCATCAATCTTTTCGTTTTTTGACATAATTTTCTCCTTTTTATTTTTTATAATCAGTCATCTTTAACTCTTCCTGTGTTTGTGAGTATACAGTAAGCATTCTCGATACAGCGTTATATTGTTGTTTTAACATGTTTGCAAAACACTCAATAACTTTCTTTCTTTGTTCCATGATCTCTGCCTCTTCTTTCTTCTTGATATAATAAGGCATATCATCAGCATTTTTGGGCTTGGCTGGAACATTCAGCTTAGCCATTTTAGAATATAACCCAAGCTCTGTTGTCAATGAAACCAGATAAGAATATTCATTAGTTAGCGTACCGAGAAGTATTCCTACACGCCCCATATCAGATACGCTGTTTATTCCTGATGGTACTTCATAGCTAAAATTTTCCTTCGCCCAATCGAGAAGCTCAAACGGATCTGAATTAATTATATTATTAATGCTTGGTCTAATCATTTTCGCCACCTAAATAATTCTTATAAAAAATACTCATAAAATCTAAATATGGGTATTCCTTTTCGAAAGCCTTCTGGCCAAGCTGTTTTAACTCAAGGTCTACTTCTCTATCGTTATGCGGCGTTCTATGTGGACTCATATGTATATGCCTATCATGACATAACCATACCCATAATCCATACTTTTCAGATAATTTTCGATCAGCAGTTCCAAAGAATATATGGTGCTTGTCGAGGTTATCTGTTCTGCCCGTTATAAAACACCGTTTTTCACTTTGCATTATTGATTTACTCAAATTAACGTCTCCTTCTTATACACCTGATTGCAAACACCACTAAGGCAACAATTATGATAATTCTCTCATACGAGATTATCGTGCCAACAACTAACAGCGGCTTAAGAAACACGCTTGGCTTTATGACGTATACAGCAAGTGCCAGCATTCCATAACTTACAAGGGCGATAATCACCATCTGCAAAATAAGCCACTTGTAGTTTTCCACATGTTTGTTTGCTATCACTCCCACAAAGAAAGCATAACATATATAGATAAAATATACCGCCATAGCGGAAACCATAATTAACGTAATGTATTCCATTTTTATTTTCTCCTTTCTTTTATTATATCATACTTGAATCAATTTCCCAAGCCTTTGCCAGCTTCATATTCTTTCACTATGCGCCAAATAGACGTTCTGCTAACACCAGTTCTTTTTGAAATTTCTGCTGTTGTTAAAGTAGTATTCTCATATAAATCAATGACTTTTCGTTTAGTAAAATCATCTATGCTTGGTCTACCTCTATTTCTCATCTTGCCCTCCTCTAAATAATTCCTCTGAGATACCTAGAACCTTCTGTTCTTACTGTCTCGCCATACACATTGATAACATCTGGCATCATGAAGTATAAATACTTCTTAGCTCTTGTAACAGCCACGTAGAAACATCTTCTCTCTTCGTTATCCTCTGGCGTACCCTCTTCAACATTAGAATGAGGAATGACACCATCTACAACATCTAAAATAATTACAGCTTCATACTCAAGACCTTTTGCCGAATGGATTGTAGAGATTATCAAATTATCTGTTTGCTCGGACTCATTTTCCTTGCCAAGCACAACCCCATCAAAGAACTCTTGTACTGAGGAATATCCATTTGCAATCATCTTAAACTGTGGAAGAATATTCTTATCACTATCAAGCTGATCAAGAAGTCCAGCAAGATTAGGTTTAGCCTTTTCTCTAGCGACCTGAATGGAACGCTCTCTCATGCTCATATAAAAATTGCAAACATTATCAACGATCTTTGAGAATTCCATCTTAGAATCTTTTAGAGTATTTCCATATTCAATCAGCTTCAATAGATCGTCAGTAAATACTTTCTTCTTACCAGCCTTTGTGTATAATTCACTTTCATCATAGCCACCATTCGAGATCTTTTCTGAAAAGTACGAGGCCTTCTTCTTACCAATATTGGGAACAAGAAGCAAAAGTCTGAACCAAGCAAGTTCATCTCTACTGTTGAATGAACAACGGAAGAACGCAAGCAAATCTTGAACAATATTTCTATCCATGAATTTAATTCCACCATACTTATCATATCCAATACCGTTAACAGTAAGCATTGACTCTAGCATATTGGATGAATAAGAATGTCTTTCAAGCACAGCAATATCCTTATATGGAACGCCATTTGTATGAAGATGATCGATTATACTAAGTGCATACTCGGCTTCTTCATATTGATTGGCTGGCCTAACAACCGACTTCGTAACTTCAATTGGCCTTTGGGCCTTCATTACCTTTTTAAATCCCTCTGTCGCTTCTAACATCATGTTGTTTGCAATGTCAAGAATTGACTGACCACTTCGATAGTTTTTATCAACCGTAACCCTCTTGCAATTATCGAACTTTTTATCAAAGTTTAAAATATTTGCAATTTCTGCTCCTCTAAATCCATAGATTGATTGGGAGTCATCACCGACTACGACAATATTATCGTTTTTCTCTCTCAGCTTCAAAATTATCTTTTCCTGCAAAGTATTTGTGTCCTGATACTCGTCAACCATCATATAAGCAAAATGATCGGAAATAACATCTCTCACATCTTCACGCTCCGAAATTAATTTATAAAATTTATAAAGCAGATCGTCAAAATCGAGCATGTTATTTTCTAGCTTATACCTATAATATTCATGAGCGAGTTCTTTTACTAGCTTTGGTTGGTAAACACCATTATCTGCATTACAGTAAGTAGATAGCGGTTTCTCTTTGTTTCTTGCTTTAGATATAAGCTCGGCAATTTTCCCGCTTGGAGTAAAGTTCTCCACGCTATATTTATCGCCAGCCTTAGCTTTTACAAGATTAAGTGCCGTAATTACATCATTTGTTGACAGGATCGAAAAGTTAGGAAATATCCCAATAGCCCTTCCAAATTTTCTGAGCATCTTTACGCAGAAAGAATGATATGTGCAAGCAACAATTTCGCCAGCCCCATCAACCATTTTAGTTGCTCTTTCTTTCATTTCATCAGCCGCTTTATTCGTAAAAGTTAAAAGAAGTATTTGCTCTGGCTTAACTCCCTGATCTATAAGATAAGCAACTCTGGTAATTAATGTATGAGTTTTTCCTGCGCCCGCCCCAGCGATAACAAGAAGCGGCCCATCTTTATGTAAAGCCACAGCTCTTTGCTCGTCATTTAATTTGTCTATATTATTTTTTAGTTCGCTATTCACAATTATATTCTCCTTCCAATATTCTCTTTGTAATTTATTATGTGGCTGTTTGATGTAAATCCATATATCGAATCACAGCGTGGTGTCACTCTAAACCCAAAGTCAACATAACTATACAGAGGCTTACTCCAGACTGTAAGAATTTTATCTTTTCCAATATCTCTATTTATGGCGGCATTGTTGATTGCAAGCACCACGCCTGTCTTTTGCCACGACCTTGTTTCAACGCCATAGCGATCGTATTCTTCCAAATTTTCTTCTAGGTCATATAAAGCAAATCTGTTTTTGTTGAGTTTGTGCCAATAGTGTTTCGATTCGAGACATATTGACGATTCTGCAATAAGAAACATAGGTCCACAGTAATGTATTTCTGATATAAAAGCTAAGTGTTCTGAGGACATATATAGCTTGTTGTTTCCAATATACTTATCTAAAAACATCAAATATTCCTTTAGTGTGGAAATATTAAGTTTCCCAAGCTCATCTTTAGATAGCGGAAGCTTTGATGAAAGCCATAACCCTATAAACATTCTTTTAATATTGATTGCCGTAGCTATTATGCAAAAGAAAATAGCCACACCAAGCAAAGCAAAGAGTATGTACTTAAATACCCACTTTGGTGTATGAGTTAGAACAAACACCAGGCCCGCCAAGAAAGCAAAAACTAGTATAACTCCAAAGATAAGAATTAATATACCTAACGCAGACCATAAGCGGTCAGTTAAAAATAATTGTGTTAATGATTTTTTCTTTTCAAACCTCATATCAACAGCATCTCCTTTATTCTTATTATACCATTTTTGAAACAATTTTGAAACACCTTTAAATAAATTTCTTCAAAATTATTAGTTTGTTACGAGCGCCAGTATGCTTGTTGTGTAGATATGCCCGAAATCGTGCGAAATTTGACCGTAGCGAGGTTTTTAGGTACTTAATGGGTATTTATACCACCGCTAGAAAAATTTACGAGAAAACGCAAATATTTAGCAAATAGATTTTCGCAGATGAATAATTTGTAAAATAGCGTCATCAATAAAATACTCATCTGCGAAAATATGAGGGCAAAATAAAAGAGGTAGCACTGAGGCTACCCCATTCATTACTTCAAGAAGCCAACATATTTATCTTGCAGCCCCCTGTTCTCTATATTCTGCACCGTATCAAGTGCAACTCCGACCATAATGAGTATTGATGTTCCACCAAAGCCCATATTCAGGTTTGTAAACTGAGAAACAATAGTCGGTAGTGTAGCAACCGCTGCTAGGAACAATGCACTTGGGAGACAGAGCCTATTCATAATACCTCTAAGGTAAGACTCTGTTTCCTTTCCCTGCCTAATCCCTGGAATCATACCTCCAGCATTTGCGAGATTCTTTGACACTTCATCTGGCTTGAAGATTACCGCAGTATAGAAATATGTAAATGCGATAATCAGTACAATATTTAGCAGTCCGTAAACATATACTCCCACACTTCCAGACGGAGATAGATATTTACTCAGAAATACCGAAACAGCCGCATTTGGCTTAAAGTATGTAAGTGTTAATGGGAACTGTATAAGTGATAGCGAAAAGATGATTGGGATAACTCCCGCAGCATTAAGCTTCATAGGTATATGCGTTGTCTGACCACCATAAGTCTTTCTTCCGACCACCCTCTTTGCATACTGCACTGGGATCTTTCTGACTCCCTGCTGCACATAGTTGATTCCTGCAACAAGGAGAACTACTGCAATCACTATAGCAATCACAGCTACAAACGATAGTTCTCCCTCTTTCATCTTTGATGCAATGCTCTGTACACCAGATGGAAGCCTTTCTACAATGCCCGCAAAAATAAGCAGTGACATTCCGTTACCAACGCCAAACTCGTTGATCTGTTCTCCAAGCCACATAAGGAAAGCAGTACCAGCGGTTAATAGCATTACTATCATTATCATGTTGATTGCCGACTGATCCACAATAGCTCTCTTGAACATTCCGAAGGATAGCCCAATAGCCTGAATCAGTGCAAGCACTACCGCAAGGTATCTAGTGATAGATGCCATTTTCTTTCTGCCTGTATCGCCTTCTTTTGATAGATTCTCAAAATAAGGAAATGCAATTGTGAGTAGCTGCACAATAATGCTTGCTGTAATATACGGTGTAATACCGAGAGCTAGAACAGTAAAGTTTTTGAAAGCCCCACCAGTAAACAAATTAAACAGTTCAAATACTCCCATATTCCCATTAGAGAACATCTGTGATAGCACTGTTTTATTTATGCTTGGAACAGGCAGATTGGATCCTACTGCAAACAAGAGCAGCATGCAAACAGTAAACAGTATTCTTTTTCTTACTTTTTTATTTACCATACATATCTCCCTTACCTAACAAGCGCCTTTAAGCCGTATAGCAGCCCAGAATCTACAAGAAAAAATCCAAGTGCAAATACCGAGCAAGTAACAACAACAATAACTGTATCTTTAACAATTTTCTTCCTATCAGGAAAAACTGTCTTTCTTGCCTCATCTCTTACTTCTTTAAAATACATTCTATACACCCCTTACTAGCATGAACACAATTAAGATGATTGCGAGAACAGATGACACTATTGTTATCTTATTGAGCATATCATCATATCCATGACTTTTCTTTTTGCCGAATAACTGTTCCGCACCCCCAGAAATAACACCAGATAGACCATCTGATTTACTTTCTTGAAGTAATACACTAATTATTAGAACTGCGGAAACTAGAATTAATATAATTTTTATAACCATATGTTTCACCCCTCTTATATATTATATCATATTTAGACACATTTCCCAACATGTTTTGTAAAGAAAAGCCCCCATTTAGGGGGCTTGTTTACAAGCTTGATTTACAAAGCTCTCAAACCATGCGAGAATTAGTCCTCAATCTGCTTCTTACGCTTCTTTGTAGCTACTAGAGCTGCTCCTGCACCGAAGAGACCTAGTGCTGCAAGACCAAGATCATTTTCGTCACCAGTCTTTACAACCTTGCCATGTCTCTTATTGCCACGCTTAGCCTTCTGCTTTTCAGCCTTAACGAATGAATCGTAATCAGCCTTAGCTACTGTGTAGTCAGCGAGAGCCTCTGCATAGCGAGCCTTAGCATTGTCGTAATCAGCCTTAGTCTTATCGAGTTCTGCCTTAGCTACCTCAAGAGCCTTTGCAGTTTCAGCCTCGTGAGCCTTTGCATCAGCAAGTGTCTTTTCAAGCTCTACAAGCTCTGGGAAGTTGTCCTTATAGGTAGATGGATCGTCACGCTTAACTAGCTTAGCCTTTGCAAGCATATCCTCTGCCTTAGCAACATTAGCAACAGCCTCATCATGAGCCTTTGTCTTTGCTTCAACATCTGCTTTAGCTGCATCAAGATTTGCAGTTGCTTCATTGAAAGCATTAGTCTTATTCTCTAGCACTTCTCTTGCAGTGAAGAGTTCAGCAAACTTCTGCATATCACTAGATAGCTTATCTTCTGCTGTCTTAACCTTATCAGTCTTATCAGCAAGATCTGCTACTGCTGTATCATATGCTGTCTGCTTGTTATCTCTCTCTGCTGTCTTTGCTGTAACATCTTTCTGAGCCTCAATGTCTGCCTTGCCAGCCTCAATGCCAGCCTCTAGTGCTGTCTTTGCTCTTTCAATAGCTGCGTTGAGGTTTGTAGTTGCCTCATCAACCTTTTCCTGAGCCTTAGCTGCCTCAGCGTTCATTTCCTTGAGTTCAGTCTTTGCTGTCTCAAGAGCCTCTGTAGTAGCATCTACATTAGCCTGAGCAGTTTCAACCTCTCTAGTTGCGTTATCAAGCTCTGTCTTTGCGGTATTCATAGCCTGTTCTGCATCAGAAACCATTGTAGCAACAGTTGGATTTGCAGCCTCATAATCAGTAACAGCCTTCTGAGCGGCGCTTTCTACTGTGATTATAGCATTTAGCTTAGAAGTAGCCTCGTCCAGAGCCTTGTCTGCCTCTGTACGCTTCTGGTTCAGAGTTTCAATCTCCTGTTCCTTGTCGGAAACAGCCTTGTTTGCGTTAGCAAGCTGATTGTCTGCATTAGTCTTAGCTTCCTGCTTGTTTGCAAGGTCTGTCTTTGCATCTCTCAGCTCTGGAGTCTCGTTATTAACGAGATCGTTTAGCTTATCCTGTGCATTAGCAACAGCCTTTTGTCTAGCTGCAACAAAATCGTTGAGCTGTGATCTGAACTCGTTGGTAGTCATGCCTTCTCTATAAAGGTTATCATTTCTGGAGAAGTTGATTGTATGACCGCCAAGCTCTGACGTAGAAGCGCCAATAACGCTATCAGGACCACCAGCAGCTCTGATAATCTGATAATGTCCTACCTCACCGAAGTTTCTGTTACCAGCATCATATTCAGCCTTCTCATCTTCATACCAAGCCTTAACCGCAGACTCAATCGTAGGGAATCCAAATGCCTGACACTCAGAAACAGCATCTGGACCATCAAGATTATCGTCCTTTGACCTTACAAGAGAGTGAGCGTCCATATTCATGCAAAGCGCATTTGAAATCATGGAGTAAAGCATCATATCAGCATTAACCTTGGCTGGGGTCTTAGAACCCTTTGGCTGATCGTTTCTAGCAATTCTCTCATTAACCTGATCGATCATATCCATAGCCCTAAGTAGTGCCTCTGGTGAGGATAGATCCTCAATTCTATACTGCCACCAAGTTTTTACGCTGCCATCTGGATTCTTATATGTGTTGTCGTCTTCATCTGTATATGGCTTATCTCCACGAAGTCTAAAATAGTCTTTAATATTTTCATCAGTCGTATTCTTTAGTGCCTGATTCCACTGTGCAATAGTTTTATACTTTGCTAGAGAATCAAGGAACTCGCCACCAGCCTTATTTAGAGCAACCTTTGCAGCTTCAAGTTCTGCCTTTGCATCTGCAACAGACTTATCATACTTAGCCTGAGCTGTCTTTACAGCCTCATTTGCATTATCAAGCTCTGTCTTTGCAGTATTAACTGCGTTAGTCTTAGTCTCAACGTCATTCTTTAGAGTCTTTAGCTCATCTTCTGCTGTTCTTACTGCATTGTTTGCATCAGTAAGCCCCTGAACCTTATCTGCCCTATTAGTATCGGCACTCGCTCTATCCTGTTTAGCCTGTTCTAGTGCAATCTTTAGGTTCTGATACTCCTGTACGCTTGCTAGAGCCGAGTTATACTTAGCCTCTGCATTTGCATATGCACCCTGCTTTGACGTCTGTACGCTCTGCTTGTTTGCAAGAACCCCCTTAGCGGTGTTTAGATTAGCCTCTGCTGTCTGTACCTTTGTTACAGCCGCCTGATACTCTGGCGAACCGTCAGTAAGTGCTGCCAGCTTAGCCTTTGCATCATTTAGTTCGTTCTGCTTGGCAGTAACATTAGCCTTAGCCGCCTCAACCTCAGTCTTAGCTGCCTCTACAGCTGCCGCCGTATTAGCCTTAACGCCTGTTGCAGCCTCTAGGTCTGCCTTAGCCTTGTTAAGATTTGCAGTAGCCTCATTTAGCTTCTGATTTGAAGCCTCCTGTTCTGCCTTAGCTCCTTCTACGGCAGTCTTGTCCTGCTCGATAGTAGCATCAGCATTTGAATGTTTAGCCTCAGCTTCCTTTAGTGCTGCCTCAGCATCTTTCTTCTCCTTGATTGCGTTGTCAAGAGCTGTCTGCTTTTCGGCCTGTGTCTTAACAGCCTCATCAAGAGACGTCTTTGCACTAACCTCATTAGCCTTGCTCTCTTCAAGCTTTCCAGCATACTTGTTTACAACGCCAGCAAATCCGCTTTCAGCATCAGCATCTGCCTTTGTAAGAGCCGTCTTTGCGTTTTCGTGATCAGCAACAGCTTTTGTGTGTGCAGAATCAGCTGCATTATACTTCTTCTCTGCCTCATTCTTCTTACCCTGCTCGTAGTCACGATTTGCAGTAGCTACATCAAGAGCTTCCTTTGCCTGAGCCTTTGTTTCTGGCTTAACGTGAGCCTTCTCCTGTGTCTGCTGTTCTGCCTGTATTCCTGTGTCAGCAAATACCTGACCTCCCATACCAGCAACAGATCCTGCGATTAGCATAGTGCCTACCGCACCCTTCTTCATTTTTTCTTTGTTCATAAAATTTTATCCTCTCTTTCTTTTGTATATGTTGTGACTTACAAGGTTCTCAACATATAAGTATAAACAATTAATTGGTTCAAATTCCTTCTAAACACATTTTGACACTCCCCACGATAGGGATTCTTGCTTCAACGACCACTACATTGCCACAAAAGCTTTAGTTTTACAAGGTCTCCACAAGCTAGATTATACTGTTCCCGTATGCCCTACGGTGCAGTTATAGTTAAAACCGTGGGTTTCTTGCCCGTATTTATTATAACATACCCATGCGTGATAACCAACACTTTTTTGAAACATTTTTGAAATATTTTTGAAATAAGTGTTTAAATTTGAAAACAATTATATCTTGACACCCCACACGACTAAAATCTAAAATCGTGGGATTCTTGCTTCAATGACCACTACATTACTACAAAAGCTTTAGTTTTA
>ERZ773099.722-NODE-722-length-26267-cov-7.273463_pt1 | contig 26267 bp, 25 predicted proteins | sample MGYA00511120_ERZ773099 | MGnify/ENA primary metagenome ERZ773099 (study PRJEB29015, sample SAMEA2738012) | human oral metagenome | biome: human oral; feature: human-associated habitat; material: dental | place: China | collected 2104 ... | reverse complement strand
GGCTCTCGTCGCGGCAGCGAGCCGCCTTCGTGATGCACATCGCGTAGAGGATCATGTTGCGCAGCTGGCGCACGAACATGGCTTCCTGGTTCGCCCAATGGCTGCGGTCCGTCAGACCGATGTTGTCCCAACGCTTGAGGATGTCCTTGAGTTCCACGAGGCACTGGTCAAGACCGTTGTTGTCGCGCTCGATGGAAACGTACTTGTACATGATGTCGCCAAGCTCGTGGTGGAGTTTGTGCGCATTCTCGGGGCCGTCCATCTTGAGGATGCCCTCGAACTGGTCGACGACTTCCTGACGAGCCTTGTCAAGCTCTGCCTGCGTGAGGGCATCGCCGAGCTCGCCGGCCTTCGCCATGCGCATGGCCTCCGGACCCGAAACCGTACCGGAGTAAGCGGCGGAAAGGAGCGAGTTCGCACCGAGGCGGTTCGCGCCATGGTACTGGTAGTCGCACTCGCCCGAGGCCATGAGCCCCTTGATGTTCGTATGGTGCAGGCGATCGACCCAGATGCCGCCCATCGAGTAGTGAACGGAGGGGAAGATCTCCATCGGCACCTTGCGCGGATCCTTGCCGACGAAGTCCATGTAGATTTCGAGGATGCCGCCGAGCTTGCGCTCCAAGTAATGCGGATCAATATGGGAAAGGTCGAGGTAGACGCGGTTCTCGCCGTCGATGCCGAGACCCATGTGCACGCAGACCTTGAAGATGGCGCGCGAAGCGACGTCACGCGGCACGAGGTTGCCGTATGCCGGGTACATATCCTCCAGGAAGTACCAGGGCTTTCCGTCACGATAGACCCAGACGCGTCCGCCTTCACCACGGCAAGCCTCACTCATCAGGCGGTTCTTGTCGGAACCCGGAATCGCCGTCGGATGAATCTGGATGAACTCGGGGTTGCCGATGTGTGCGCCCTGCTGATAGACAGCGGAAACAGCCGAGCCGTTGCAGATCGTCGAAGCCGTGCAGCGGCCGAACACCTGGCCGGGGCCGCCCGTCGCGAGGATGACGACGTCGGCGGGGAACGCCTTGATCTCCATCGAGTTCATGTTCTGCGCGACGATGCCGCGGCAGATGCCGTCCTTGTTCTTGATGATGCGGATGAATTCCCAGAACTCATACTTCTTGACGCCGCCCTTGACTTCCCAACGACGAACCTGCTCGTCGAGCGCATAGAGGAGCTGCTGACCCGTCGTCGAGCCGGCGAAACAGGTGCGCTTGTTCTTCTGACCACCGAAATTGCGGAGGTCGAGGTTGCCTTCCGGCGTGCGTGTGAAGGGAACGCCCATGCGGTCGAACATCTTGATGAGCTTCGGCGCCGCCTCAACCATGCCCTTGACCGCGACCTGGTCAGCGAGGAAGTCGCCGCCGTAGACCGTATCATCGAAGTGCTCGTAAACGCTGTCATGCTCGCCCTTCGAGTCCATGCAGGCGTTGATGCCGCCCTGCGCACACAGCGAGTGGGAGCGCTTCACGGGGCAGTAGGAAAACAGGTCGACTTCGCCGCCGAGCTCACAGACCTTGATGGTCGCCATGAGACCCGAGAGACCGCCGCCTACAATAATAATTTTTTTCTTTTCAGCCATGTAGGTTTCTCTCCTTATCTATACTTCATCAACAACCAATCAAATCAATTCATAGGGATGTAGTAGCTCACCATGAACGCGATCGTCACAAGGCTCAGACCGATGCAGAGCAGCAGCGAGAGAAGCCCTGAAACCTTCTGTGCACGGGGTCCCTTGAGAACGCCCCAAGTCATGAGGAATGTCGTGATGCCGTTCGTAAAATGGAAAATAGCTGCAAGCATACCGATGAGATAAAGAACAAAGACGATCGGGTTGCTCGTGATATAGCTCTGGATGAGTTGGTAATTGATATGTACGCCCTGAATCCCTTTCAGATAGAAGCGCAGGTAGCCAACATGCCAGATCAGGAACGGAATGAGGAACCATGCCGTCCAGCGCTGGAAAGCAAAGTTCCAGTTATTGAGATAGCCGTAGTTCGTCGGGTTGTTCTTCGCCTGCAGGCAGATGTAAATGCCGTAGATGGCGTGGAAGAGGAACGGGATGGCAACGGCGCCGACTTCAAGTCCGAGGAAGATCGGCTTCGGGATCAGCTCCATCATCGCCAGCTTGCTGTTCAATGCCTCAGGGCCGCCCAGAGCCGAAGCGTTCGTAAGGATGTGCTCGGCCAGGAATCCCCCGAGCGCCAGAAGGCCGACCAATGAGTGCAGGCGGCGGGCGTAAAAAGTTGTGTTAATCATTCTATACCTCCTATGAATTCTTTCCGCCCCGCCGGAAAGCGCGAAGAACATGAAATATTCCGCGCTTTTCTGAGCCGGGGCTTATTTATGGAAGCATCCTGCTGATGCAGCCTGCGTACGGTGGATCCTTTCGCACGCCCCATGACGAAAAGCCTTTGCACGGCGCTGCCGCGCGTACGGCTTATTCTCCCTGGCGGTGCCAAAATCCGCAGCAATACGAAAGGCTTCATTCCAGCAGTGCTTCCTATAACTTACGATACGGCGCCTGGCCGATTTCGTAGAAGTTATTTCCTTCGCAGTCTATGCCAACGATTGCCGGAAAGTCGACCACGGTAAGACGCGCCACCGCTTCCGGACCAAGCTCCGGATAAGCCAGCACCTCGTACTTCTTTACGGACTTCGCGATGAGGGCAGCCGCACCGCCGACGGCGACAAAGTAGGTGACGCCGTTCTTCTTCATGGACTCGATGACCTTCGGGTCGCGCGAACCCTTGCCGATCATGCCTGTGATCCCCTGCTCAAGCATTGTCGGCGTATAGGCGTCCATACGGCCGGATGTCGTCGGGCCGCACGAGCCGATGGGATCGCCCGGTTTCGCAGGCGTCGGGCCGAGGTAGTAGACGATTTCATTCTTCCAGTCCACGGGGAGCTTCTCGCCGCGCGCCAGAGCCTCGCACATGACCTTGTGCGCCGCATCACGCGCGCTGATGATCGTTCCCGAAATGAGAACGCTGTCGCCCGCCTTGAGTTTTTTGGACATCTCCACCGTGAACGGTGTCTCTATGCGAATTTTTTCAGCCATTTTGCATTTTCCTCCCATCTATCCCGCGCAATTAAAGGACGCGCTCTTTATGACGCATTGCATGACAGCAGATCGTGACGGCGACGGGAAGCCCTGCAATATGCGTCGGCCCCCACTCGACATTGACGGCCAAAGCCGAAACGGAGCCGCCGAGCTGCGGTCCGATGCCCGTCTTGTTAATCATCTCGAGGAGCTCGCCTTCAAGCTTTGCATACTCGGGCATGGGATTGCGTTCGTTGACGGAACGGACGAGAGCCTTCTTCGAGTAGTAGGCCGCCCGGTCCATCGTGCCGCCGATGCCGACACCGACGACCATCGGAGGACAGGGATTGCAGCTCGCGTGAAGGATGATATCCAGGACGGCCTTCTTCACGCCCTCGACGCCGTCCGCCGGAACGAGCATCTTGATGCCCGACTTGTTCTCACTGCCGAAACCCTTGGGGCCGACTGTAATCTTCAGCTTGTCGCCCGGTACGATGCGCGTGTAGATGACTGCAGGCGTATTGTTCTGGGTGTTTTTGCGGTTGAAAAGCGGCTCGGCGACAACGGATTTCCTCAGATATCCTTCCGTATACCCCTTGGCGACGCCATCATTTACGGCATCCTCAAGATAGCCGCCCTCGATGCGCAGATCCTGTCCCACTTCGAGGAAAACGATCGTCATGCCCGTGTCCTGACAGATCGGGCGATCCTCCGCCTTGGCGATCTCCGCATTGCGGATGATCTGATCCAGCACATCGCGCCCGACCGGGGACTCTTCCGCCTCGCGGCCGCGCTTCAATGCCTCATAAACATCGTCCGGCAGATAGTAGGCCGCTTCCTTGCACATCTCGGCAATCGTTTCCGTTATTTGCTTCGCTTCGATTGTACGCAACGTAAACCCTCCCATAAGAAATTGTAATGCTCACATAGCTTCATAATATCATATTTTCATCACACATTCAACACCTGAAACCCCTTGTATTTCAAGGGAAAAGATGAATCTTATTCGTTTTTTTCACTTATAAATTGAGCGAAAAGGCCTAGGAAAATTCCCGCTTATCTTCCTTTCCGTGCGGACAATCCTCCATCGATTCATCTCTGCCTCTTTTCCCCTGCAAATGACCCTTCAGGATTTCCCCATGCGGATGATTTCCACTTTTGCCGCTTCCCCCTCCGCGAGTTCCACGAGCATGAAAGACGGCCGTGCCTCATCGCGCGGCCGCGCGACGCTGCCGGGGTTCAGAACAGTCACCTCGCCCGGCACATGCTGCGCCACATGCGTGTGGCCGTAAACGGCGAGATCAGCGCCCGCTTCTTTCGCCGCCTTGACGAGCATTTCCAAGGTGGAGCGCACGCCATAGATATGTCCATGCGTCAAAAAAATCCGGTGCCCGCCCGCCTCGACGACGACTTCATCGGGCGTGCCGTCCGGCCAATCGGTATTGCCCGCAACATTCTCGACGCGTTTGGCCGAAACAAGGCCGAGGTAGGCCGCATCCGGCACACAGTCGCCCGCATGGAGCCAAAAATCAACCTTGCCTGCACGCTCCAGGGCGCGGTCAATCGCGCGCCGGTCGCCATGGCTGTCGCTCATTATGCCGATTTTCATGTGAGATACCCCCGAAGTTCCTTCGCCATAAGGCGAAGCGCCGCACCGCGATGGCTCACAGCCTGCTTTTCCGCCAGGGTCAATTCTGCCATCGTCTTGCCGCTTGCCAGATAAAAATACGGATCGTAGCCAAAGCCGCCTGTACCGCGCGGCTTCGTGCGCACACAGCCGATGCAGGCGCCCTCCGCAACGAGTTCCTCGCCGTCCGCATCACGAAAGACGAGCACACAGCGGAAAGACGCTGCCGATTCGGCCGCCCCCTTCGCCTGCAGTTCCGCCGCGAGTTTTTCATTGTTCGCCGCATCGTCGTGCCGACCGGAAAACCGAGCCGACCGAACGCCCGGCGCACCATCCAAGACTTCGACCTCAAGCCCCGAGTCGTCCGCCAGGCAGGCCATGCCTGTCTTTGCCGCATAAAAAGCGGCCTTGCTGCGCGCATTTCTCTCGAACGTATCGGCGTCCTCCGCCGCCTCGGGCAAATCGCCGAAATCCTTGAGCGTCAGAAGGTCGACGGGAAGTTTTTGAAATGCCGCGAGAATTTCCCGCACCTTGCCCTCGTTTTTTGTGGCAACCACGATTTTTTTCATCCTATGCGCCCCACTTTCCAGACAAGCTCGCCCCCGAGCACGTCCTTTTGCCGCGAAATCAATTCATCGACGCCTTTTTCCGCCAATGCCAGCAACGTGTCAAGCTCCCTTCTGGCAAAAGGACGTCCCTCCCCCGTGCCCTGCAGCTCGACGAAATCATAGCTTCCCGTCATCACGACATTCATATCGACGAGAGCCTGGCTGTCCTCTTCATAGCAAAGGTCGAGCAGCGGTTCCCCATCCTGGGCAATCCCCACGCTCACAGCAGCGAGAAAATCCGTCACAGGAAAGACCTTGCCGCGTTCGTAGAAGCTCGCGCAGGCCTCGACAAGCGCCACGAAGGCTCCCGTAATGGATGCCGTGCGCGTGCCGCCGTCCGCCTCAATAACATCGCAGTCGATGGAAATCGTGCGTTCACCGAGCGCACTGAGGTCCATAACAGAGCGCAGGGAGCGTCCGATGAGCCGCTGTATTTCCTGCGTGCGTCCCGATTGGCGTCCCTGACATGCCTCGCGCTGCGTGCGCGTCGATGTCGCACTCGGCAGGAGCGCATACTCAGCCTTGACCCATCCCGTTCCCGAGCCGCGCAAAAAAAACGGCACCCGATCTTCCACAGATGCAGCGCATATCACGCGTGTGCGTCCCATCTCGATGAGAACGGAGCCTGCCGGCCCGCTCTGGAAACGGCGCGTGATCTTCAACGGGCGCAGCGCATCGGCAGCGCGTCCCCGAAACCTCTGCATACCGTTCCTTCCCTTCCATAAAATATTGTCATCTATCATCAAAAAGCTGCCACGGACTTGCCGTGGCAGCTTTTCCCTCAGTCTTCCTGGTACTGCCGGAAATTCTTGATAATGCAGATCGGCGTCTTTTGCGAGGCGTTGCCGAACGGATTGTCTATGAGAAGCTTTGCAACGAGTTCTCCCTTCGTGCCGTCCGTCACGCCGACGATACGCGAACGCTTGAGGTCGTTGACATCTGCAATGACGGCTCCGAAGCAGCCAAGGCGCTCCTTGAGCCGCGCGACGACATCCTGCGGATCGCGCGGACCATAGACGATATGCTTGTCAAAGGGCGGCATCGTTCCCGTTACGTCGTCAATCAAAGCCGTCTGCTCGCCGCCCCACTTGTAGAAAAGACCGCCCTGCCCCACGAGCTTGCCGAGGAAACCGGCGAAAAGCGCGGCGGCGACACGCCACTTGCCCTCGACGTTCATCAGCGACTGCATGCCGTGCGGACTTGCCAGACTGCCGTAGTCGGGAATGAACCGGCAGCAGAACTGCGCGACACGCGAAATCTGCAAATCCTCAGGACGCACGATACGCCCCTGCGTAATGGCGACGACGCTTTCCGCAACCGAAATCACATCGTTTTCGCCGATCTTGCCGCGCGTATACTTCTCCACACTGTCGATGATGTCGTCCTTGTCCGTCAGGATACATGTCGGGACAGGCACGATCTGCGGTGTATTCTCCTTCATGATCCTGCCCCCTCAATCGTCCGCCGGCGTCGTTCCGGCAAGCTTTGCAACTTCATCGGCACGCACGGGAATCGTCACCTTCGAATAGCTCCACGGACGACGTCCCGTCTCCTGGTAGATAAGCTCTGCCGGGAAATCAACCATATGGGAAAGCGCCGTCTTCAAATCCATGCCCTTGCGCGCCCTGAGCGTCACAAAAGCCTTGATGAACTTGCTCTCGCCATGCTCGATGAGAACCGCCTCGAAGTAATCGTCCTCACGCGGCGCCCCTTCAAGTTCGGCCCGTCCTTTCGCCTCGATCCCGTCGTACTGCTCGTAGGGCAGCAGCGGCCGCACGAAAGCATCCATGATCGTGCCGACCTGCTTGCCGACATTGGCAAACTCAAGCTTCGTGACGAGCGTCAAGGACTGCTCATCTTGGTGAACCACCTGAAACGGCGTTCTCTCGCTGAGTTTTACGACGATTTCTTCCGTGCCCAGATGAGACAAATAGAGCCTTACTGCAGCGCAAAAAACAAGTGCGGCCAAAACAACGCCAACTGCTATATTCAAATTCCAGAACCTCCCCAAGCTTCCCCTGCGGCATCCCCCAAAGCCTGCAGCTATCCACAGGCCTTTCCTGCGCCCCGCGCAGTTTTCAAGAGATACACTTTCTGTGGCATATCCTAAGCGAGCGCTCCCTGAAGCTTCTCGTAAAATTTCGCAGGCAGCTTCGCAATGCGCCCCGTCTCTCGATTCGTAAAGACATTCTGCGTATGTCCGAGGACGAGCAGCACATCGTCCGCCACCCGGCGCACCTCATAGTCAAATGCCATTTTTACCTGCGTCAGCGCCGTGGGGCGCGTGACGATGACGAGCTCATCATCGAAGCGGCCGGGCGCGACAAATTTCGCGCTGACGTCGGTGATGGGAAAGACATAGCCCGCTTCCATCAAATCGTTCAGCGTGATGCCGACCGCGCGCAGGAACTCGACGCGGCCGATCTCGAACCAACGGATGTAATTGGCATGGTGCACGACCTCCATCGCGTCCGTATCATAGAAATTCACGCGATGCTGCGCCCTCACTTCCATACCCTCACCCCGTCTCAGCAGAACAGATGGCTGACCGAGCGACGTTCCTGAATGGTCATGAGCACGTCGCCGATGGCGTCCGCCATCGTGAGCACGACAATCTTGTCCGACTTCTTGTCACCCAGAGGGATCGTATCCGTCACGATCAGCTGCTTGATGGCGGAAGCGTCAATGCGCTCGATCGCCGGATCGCTCAGGACAGCGTGAGAACAGGCGGCGTAAACATCCTTTGCACCAAACGATTTCAGTGCCTTCGCCCCTTCGCAAAGGGAACCTGCCGAATCGACAATATCATCGATAAGAACCGCCGTCCTGTCCTTGACATCGCCGATGAGATTCATGACCTCCGCCACACCGGGCTGCGGACGGCGCTTCTCGATGATGGCGATCGGCGCGTGCATGCGGTCGGCCAGGGCGCGTGCACGCGTGACGCCGCCGAGGTCAGGCGATACGACGACGACATTCTCAAGCTCGCACTTCGTCAAATAGGTTCCGAGCACAGGAACGGCTCCGAGATGATCGACAGGAATATCAAAAAAACCTTGAATCTGGCCTGCATGGAGATCAACGGTCACGACACGCGTGACGCCCGCCGTTTCCATAAGGTTTGCCACCAGCTTTGCGGAAATCGGCTCACGTCCGCGTGTCTTGCGGTCCTGACGCGCATAGGCATAGTACGGCACAACCGCCGTAATGCTGTTCGCGGAAGCCCGCTTGCAGGCATCCGTCATAATGAGCAGTTCCATGAGGTTGTCGTTGACCGGCTGAGAGGTCGGCTGGATAATGAAGATATCCTTGCCGCGAATGCTCTCGCTGATCATCACCTGCGTTTCCCCGTTGTTGAAATGGCCAACATATGCATCGCAAAGCGGCACCCCGATATGGGCGGCGATCTTCTTTGCAAGTTCCGGATTGGCGTTGCCCGTCATGATGCATAGGTTATCGAGATTCGTCATTTTTCGGTTTCCTCCATTGTCACGCAGTGCACCGCCTCTTCCCGGCGGCCTTCTGCTCATTGCCCATTATTCTTGTTTCTCCGGTGCCCAGCGCGAAGCATTTCCGGCACTGCCGAAAATGCTTCGCGCAGGACGTCTTTCAATCCGTGCTGCTCCCGTCAGTCCTGCCTGCGCTTGTCGGCCCAGCCCGAAATATTCTTTTGGTGTGCACGTGCAATAGCCAGGTCGCCCTTCGGAACATCCTTCGTGATGGTCGATCCTGCGCCGATATAGACGCCGTCGCCGACAGACACGGGCGCAACGAGGTTGGAGTTGCAGCCGACAAAGGCGTCGTCGCCCACCTTCGTGCGAAACTTCTTCTTGCCGTCGTAATTGACCGTAATCGTACCGCAGCCCATGTTGACGCGCGCCCCGATGTCCGCATCACCGATATAGGAGAGGTGCGGCAGCTTCGTTCCTTCGCCGATTTCAGAGTTCTTGACCTCAACGAAATTGCCGATCTTGACGCCCGCAGAAAGCTTCGTCCCAGGGCGAATGTGGACATACGGCCCCAAGACCACGCCGTCCGCGATCTCACATTCATGCGCATAGCAGAAATGCGCCGTGACGCCCGCCCCGATCTTTACATCCTGAAACCGCGAGGAAGGGCCTATCTTGGAGCCTTCCCCGACACAGGTCTTTCCTTCCAGCCAGGTAAAAGGATAGATGACCGTGTCGCGTCCCACGACGACATCGGCGTCAACAAAGGTGCTGGCGGGATCCATCAGCGTGACGCCCGCTTCCATCAAGGCCTCGTTCTTGCGGCGGCGCAGAATTTTCTCCGCCCCGGCCATCTGCGTGCGCGAATTGACGCCCAGCGTCTCCTCGTAATCATCCGCTGCCACAGCCCAGACTTTCTCGCCCTTGCCGCGCAGGATCTCGAGGACGTCGGGCAGATAATACTCGCCTTGCGCGTTATCGTTGCCCACGTCCCTGAGCGCGGCAAAAAGATCGGGCGCCTCGAAGCAGTAAATACCGGAATTCACTTCCTTTACGGCGCGTTCCTCTTCCGTCGCATCCTTGTGCTCGACGATCTTCTCGACCGCGCCCTCCGGCGTGCGGATCACGCGGCCATATCCCGTCGCATCCGGCATCACCGCCGTCAGGACCGTCGCCTTTGCCGCCGCTTTCCTGTGCCCATCCACAAGCTTTTCCAGAAGCTTCCCCGTCAAAAGCGGCGTATCGCCGCAGAGAACGAGAACTGTCCCCTTTTCCGCCTGCAGGAGGTCCGCCGTCTGCAGCACGGCATGTCCCGTGCCAAGCTGCTTCTCCTGTACGACGAATTCCGCCGCCGGGCCGATCGCCTCTTCCACGGCCTCGCTGCCAAATCCCACGACGACAATGCTGCGCTTCGCTCCGGCTTCCCTTGCCGCATCAAGCACATGTCCGAGCATGGATTTCCCGGCGACCTTGTGCAGCACCTTCGGCAAGGCGGACTTCATGCGCGTTCCCTTGCCTGCGGCCAATACGACCGCTACCAAATCCGACATTCTCTTTTCCTCCGCTGCTCTTTCTTTTTTAAATCCTTCCATCCCGCTTCCTTCCTGCACTCTCCCTCCTCATCGGGTCAGATGCCTTCCTCTCTCCTTTTTCTCGGGCGTTCCCGGCAGCTTCCATGCTCTCTAAGAGCGTCTGCTCCGCCTTCTCCATATGCGCCTCGGCCGCATGTTTCGCGGCCTGCACATCTCCCTGTGCAATGGCGTCGACAAGCTCCTTATGCTCCTCGAGCGTTTCCTTGAGCCTTCCGGGGAAGGACATCGAAGCCGCGCGAAAGCGCGTGAGCTGCTCGCGCAGATTCGATATGATGCCGACAAGGCGCGTATTGCGGCTTGCCTGATATAAAAGATCGTGAAAGCGCGTGTCCGTTTCCACGATTTTTTCCATATCGCCCTTTTCAATATGTTCGCCAATCGTGACGAGCAGGCGCTGCAGTCGCTCCAGCTCATCCTCCGTGATGCGCTCCGCCGCCAGCCCGCAGGCGAGCGAATCGAGTGCTGTGCGGATCTCAAACACATCATTGACGTCGCGAATGGAAAGATTGGCGACATACGTGCCGCGGCGCGGCATCATGACGACGTATCCCTCGAGCTCCAGCTTTCGGATCGCCTCGCGCACAGGCGTGCGGCTCACGCCGAGTTCTTCGGCCAGCTGGATTTCCATGAGGCGCTGCCCCGGCGCCAAAAGCCCCTCCTTGATCGCTTCGCGCAAGGCCTCCGCCACAACCTCGCGCAAGGGCTGGTAGCTGTCGAGGCGAATCGGCGCCAGCTTCATTTCTTGTCCCATGACTTCTCCCTATTTTCCGCCTGCACGGATGTCGAAAGCATCCTGCGTTCCCGTGCAGAAAATCTCGGCCGTGGTTTCCTCCTGCAAGGCCGCCGCCAGATTCCGTGCCGCCGCTTCGCTCCCCATGAGAGCAAAGACCGTAGGACCCGAGCCGGACATCATGGCCGCAAGCGCCCCGCCCGCCAGCATCCTCTCCTTCAAGCATCGAATCTCTTTATACTCCTCTATGGTAACACTTTCAAGCACGTTGCACAACTCCCGGCAAATTTCCGGGCGATTTCCTGCGGCAATAGCCGCGAGCATCTCCTGCGTCCGCGGGCGCTCCGGCTCGTCCTTTTCATCATAGCGGCCATAAGCCCAAGCCGTTGAAACGGAAAGCGGCGGCTTTGCCAGAACGACGGGGAAATCCGGCAAAGGCGCAAGCCGCTGCAGGATCTCTCCCCTGCCGCGCGCGAGCATCGTGCCCCCCGTAAGGCAGAACGGCACATCCGAGCCAATCTCGGCCGCAAGGGAAGAAAGCTCCTCCAGGGAAAGCCGCAGCGAGTAAAGCTCGTTGATGCCGTGAAGCACCGCGGCAGCGTCGGCCGAGCCGCCCGCCAAGCCGGCAGCCAAAGGGATATGCTTCAGAAGACGGATCGCAGCGCCGCCCGCGCATCCCGTCCGACGCAGGATGAGATCGGCTGCACGCCACGCGAGGTTGCTCCTGTCAGATGCAAGAGCCGCATGATCCGTTTCCAGGACGATGCCCGCCGCCCTTTTTTCCAAAAAGATTTCATCCGCAAGGCCGATGGACTGCATGACCATCTCCACTTCATGGTAGCCGTCGGGACGCTTGCCCAGGATATCCAATATCAGATTGATCTTCGCCCGCGCCAAAAGCTTCAGCAAGTGAAATACACTGTCCTTTCCCATTTCCAACGCAAACAATTCCGCATACACGCTGCTGCAAAACAGCATTCGTACACCAAATTCTATCAATTTTTGCACCTTACAGCAAGCCTTCTGCAAAATTTGGTAGGAATTAACCACATTCGGGGCGAATCAAAAGAGTAGCAAAAGACCGTCCCAAATCATTGCGGAAAGAAGGAGCTTATCTATGGAAGAAAAAACAGGGGAAGCACGGGCAGCCGCCAGGGAGAAGCGGCTGCAGGAAAAAAAGGCGCTGGGCGCCTCGCTGCAGATCGTCCTCTTGCTCACGCTTTTGGAATTCGCATTTTCACCGGGCCTTCTCATCGCCGGATACTTCAATATCGAACTCGGACCGCTCACGCCGCGCTCCACGCCCCTGCCCTTCGCCGGAGCAGAGCTTGCACTCGCGCTCACCATGCTCCTGGCCAGCAAGAATGTCCTCGAAAACGGACTCAGGCGCCTGCTGCGCGCACCCTCAGCCGACTCGCTCGTGCTCGTCAGCGCGCTTTCGGCTGTCGCAGCCAGCCTGCTCCTGATGGCAAAAATGTATCTTGAAGACGTAAACCTCTTTCACCAGCTCCTTTTCACACCGCTCGGCATACTCCTGACGTTCACGCTCGGCGGAAAATACCTTGAAGCGCGTCTCGCCACACGGGAGCCGCGCCCCTTGGAAAAAGAGGGCGCAGAGCCGCAGGGAACAGAAGAAATGCGCCTCGAGCAGGAAGCCGCACGGCAAAAACGCGAGGAGGAGGCACAGAGGCAAAAGGAATCGGAAGCCCGCTACCAGGAGCTTGAAGCGCTGCGCGCCGAAGAACGCCGACGGGCAGACGCCGAGGCACGGAAGGAGCGCGGCGAACCCCCTCTCGATGAAGAAAACGACGAACCGACGCAGAAAATCGACGCGTCTGAAAAAAAAGCCGCACCTGCGGCAATCGCCCCTCTCCTCGCTGTCACGAACAACGCCGCCCTGCGCTTTCTCGTGTTCGGCTTTTTGCTCGCCATCGCCGGAGCTGCCTTCTGGCAGTCCATGGAACTTGATATCCTCAGCCTGGCTGCCCTCTTCTTTGCCACGCTCTTTCTCGCCTGCCCCGCCGCACTCTTTTTCGCGGCGCCTCTCACGCTGCCCTCGGCTCTTCGCAAATGCCGTGCACAAAAAATCATCATTTCCGACGCCGGCATTTTCGGCACGCTCACCCATGTCAGCGCCATCGCCATCACCAAGAGCGGCGGCATAACCGAGGGACGTCCCTTCCTCGCGACCATCGTCGGCGAAGGGCTTTCGGACGGCGCACTGCTGGGACTGGCGGCGAGCATAGAAAACGGGCTCCCGCACCCGCTGGCACGCGTTCTCGTCTCCACGGCGATGAGCCGCGGCGCGCGTTTTGCGCGCGTTTCCGCCGCAAACAGCATTCCCGGGCAAGGGGTCGAAGCCCTGAGCTACGGCCGCCCCGTGCGCATCGGCAAACGCGAATGGCTGCAGGAGGAAGGCGTCGAGGTGAGCAATTCCCTCATCACGAAAGGCGACCAATTCGCAACAAAAGGCAAGATCACAGTCTACCTTGCCACCGGAAACAGCGGCAAGGGCATCCTCGTCTTTTCCGACGAAATCCGCCGCGATGTGCGCCGCACCATACGCCTCCTGGAAGCGCTCAACGTGCAGGTCGTAATGCTGACAGGCGACAGCCGCAGCACGGCGAAGCGCATCGCAAAGGAAGCCGGCGTATCCGTCTGGCGCTCCGACCTGACGCCCGCCGATAAAGCAAAGGAAGTACAGCTCCTGCAGGCGCACGGACATACCGTAGCGCTGCTCGCCTCCGATACCCAGGACAAAGAAGTCTTTTCCAAGGCCGATGTCGTGATTTCCATGACCGACGAAGCTTCGGACAGCGACATCATCATCACCTCGGACGATTCGTCATACATTCCTCAGCTCCTCACACTCGCCAAGCGCACGGCAAAGAGCGCACGCCTCGGCCTGGCTCTCGCCTTCGTCTGCTCCCTTCTCGCCATAGTGCTCTCGCATGCCTCGCTTTTCTATCTCGGCGACCTGCGCTTCCTGCCCCTGCTCTCCATCCTGCCCATGCTCCTCGGCGCTATCGCCATGGGGCTCACACCGTGGCGTATTAAAAGTTTCTCCTTCACACCGCATACGCTCGATTATTGAGCCGCTGCTCTCGGACTATGCAGCTCAACTCGGTGTCGAAAAAAAGATACGGATATATTTGGACATGTTGCTTTAGAACGCCCTTATAAAAAGGCTTCATTTTACCGATAGACAGTATGTGTCTTGTCTTTCACTTTCTTGTAATTCAGCTTGCTGAACCTCCGTCCGGTAAGCTATAATGGACACATAAAATAATTATTTTCTGAAAGGAAGGGGTATTATTCCATGAGCACTGCCGTCTTATCCCAGTTGCAGTTCGCCATTACCTCGACGTATCATTTTCTCTTCGTGCCGCTGACACTCGGCCTGACATTTTTCCTGGCTCTCCTCGAAACCTGTCATGTCCGGACGAAAAACGAGGAATGGAAACGCGACAGCCGCAAGCTGCTGCATTTCTTCGGCACGGTCTTCCTCATCAACTTCGCCATGGGCGTTGTCACCGGTATCGTGCAGGAGTTCCACTTCGGCATGAACTGGTCGGAATACGCGCGTTTTATGGGCGACATCTTCGGTGCACCGCTTGCCCTTGAGGCTCTGTCGGCGTTTTTCTTAGAGTCCACATTCCTCGGCATCTGGATTTTCGGTTGGGACAAGCTTTCCGAAAAAGCACACTGTCTGACGATGTGGCTCGTCGCCATCGGCGGCAACCTCTCCGCGCTTTGGATCATCGTGGCCAATTCTTTCATGCAGCACCCGGTCGGCTACTCCATCGAGAACGGCCGCGCTGTCATGACGGACTTCGGCGCTCTCGTCACGAACCACTATGTCATCGGCGAAATCACGCATACGTTCTTCGCCGGCATGTCGACTGCAGGCATCCTGCTCGCCGCCATCTCCGCCTACAAGATTCTCCAGGGCGGCGCTGCGGCAGCGCTCTTCTCGAGGGTCATGAAGGATATCCTCGCCTATACGCTCGTCGGCCTGCTCGGCGTAGCTATGGCAGGCCATATGCACGCACAGTACCTGAAGGATGCACAGCCCATGAAGCTTTCTTCTATGGAGGCTCTTTGGGAAACGGAAGATCCCGCACCTTTTGCCGTCTTTGCCGTCATCAACGAGAACGCGATGAAGAACGACTTCGAGATCACCATTCCCGCCATGTTCTCCTTTATGGCCTACAACGCGCCCGAGGGCGAGATCAAAGGCATCCGCGAGCTGCAGGAAGAAGCCGTGCAGCTGTACGGCTCCGATAACTATGTGCCGAATGTCACGGCTCTTTTCTGGGCATTCCGCATCATGGTCGGCACAGGCGGCCTGATGATTCTCATCGTCGCCGTCGCAGGTCTGCTCGCCTTGAGAGGCAAGCTTGCCGATAACCGTTGGATGCTCTGGACGCTGCTCTTCAGCCTGCCGCTTCCCTTTATCGCGAATTCCGTCGGCTGGTTCGTCACGGAATCCGGACGTCAGCCCTGGATTGTCGTCGGCCTGCAGAAGACGGTGGACGCTGTTTCCCCCAACCTCACACAGACCGATATCTGGCTCACGATTCTCGGGTTCACGCTGATTTATCTCATCCTCATCGTTCTCGCCTTGAAGGTTGCAATCCGCTACATCAAGGACAATCCTGCACCGGAAAGGAGTAAGGCATAATGGATTTGAACATCTTATGGTTCGCGCTGATCGTTGTCCTCTTCACGGGCTTTTTCTTCCTCGAGGGCTTCGACTACGGCGTCGGTATGCTGCTCCACTTCGTCGGCAAGACGGACAAGGAGCGCCAGTTGGTTCTGCGCACGATCCTGCCCGTCTGGGACGGCAATGAGGTCTGGATGATCACGGCGGGCGGCGCAAGCTTTGCCGCTTTCCCGCACCTCTACGCAACGATGTTCAGCACCTTTTATCTCGCGCTCTTTTTGATGCTCGTCGCTCTGATTCTGCGCGGCGTGGCCTTCGAACTGCGCGGACGCAGGGATTCAGCGGTATGGCGCAGCGGCTGGGATAAATGCATCACCTTCGGCAGCGTCGTGCCAGCCTTCCTCTGGGGTGTGGCCGTGACCGACCTCATCGCCGGTCTTCCCATCGACGCGAATATGACATATATGAGCGGCTTCTTCGGCCTGCTCTCGCCCTACTCCATCGTCGGCGGCCTCGCTTTCGTTTTTGTTTTCGCCTTCCACGGCGCAGCCTTTTTGACGATGCGCCTCGCGGACAAGAGCCTCATCCTGCGCGTACAGGACGTGGCCAAGAAGGCCGGCGCACTTGCCGTCATCTTCTTCGTCCTCTGCATGGCTCTGACCTATGTCTACACGGATCTCTATGCGAATCCTTTCGCTGCCGGCGCACTTGTGCTCGCTGCCGTCGTTTTTCTCGCGAGCTATGCGAACGTCGTCAAGAAGGCCACGACTGCAGGTTTCGTCTGCAGCGGACTCGCCGTCGCCCTGACGGTCGTCGCCTTTTTCCTCGGCCTTTTCCCGCGTCTCATGGTCTCGAGCCTTTCGCCCGAGTACAGCCTGACCATCTACAATGCCTCTTCTACTCCCTACACGCTCTCCATCATGACGATTGCAGCCGGCTGCCTCGTGCCCATCATCCTGGGCTATCAGATCTGGAGCTACTACATCTTCCGCAAGCGCGTAACAACAGATGATTTGGGGCATTATTGAGCATGGAAAAAAAAGATTTTCTGAAAGAGCTGCGCTTTTTTAAAAGGCCGCTCCTCCGACTTACAGGCTGCAAGCTGCTCGGCGCACTCACCGCCTGCGGAGCTGCTTGGCAAATGGCCGTCGTTGTCGATCAGGTCTTTCTCCATGGCATGAAAGTGGAAAAAGCAGTGCCGCATCTTGCGGCGCTGCTTTTTCTTCTGCTCGCACGCCATGGTTCCTCTTTTCTCGCGGGGCTCGAAGCCGACGGGATTTCTGCCGCTCTGCGCCAAAAGATGCGCGAGCGCATTTGGGAAACGATGCTCTCGCGTTCACCGCTTTCTCCCAGCCTTTCTTCCTCCGGCGATCTTCTGACACTCGCCTTCGAGACAGTCGACGGCATCGACGACTTCTGCCGCAAGCTCTTGCCCCTGGTCATCGAAGGCGCTGTCACCTTCCCCCTTCTCATCGCCGTCGCTCTCGGTTTCGATGCATGGACGGCGCTGCTGTTCCTCCTCACGCTCCCCATCGCCCCCTTCCTCCTCTCCTTGATCGGACGTGCCACAAAAAGCGCAAGTGAAAGGGAATGGCGGGAACTCTCGCACCTTTCCGCCGCCTTCGCCGAACTGCTGCACACCATAGCAGGCCTGAAGATTTTCCGCCAGAGCGCCGCACAGTACGCACGCCTTGCAGAACTCAGCGAGCGCTTTTCCGCGGCCTCCCTGTCCGTGCTGCGCCTGGCTTTCGTCTCAGCTTTCATGCTGGAGCTCATCACGACGCTTTCCATCGCCATCGTTGCGGTTTCCGTCGGCCTGCGGCTTCTCCACGGCGAGCTTGATTTTTTCACAGCCTTTTTCGTGCTGCTCCTGGCGCCGGAATTCTATCAGCCGCTTCGCGAAAGCGGCCTTGCCTTCCATGCAGGCGTCAGCGCCTCGGCGGCTGCGGAAAACATCGCCGCTTTCCTCGAGGCAGAGCCTCCCCCATCCCGTGGCAAACGCCTCGAAAAGCTGCAGGTACCGCCTGCCATTCGTTTCGACAACGTCTCGTTTTCCTACCCCGGGCGCAAAGCTCTCGCCCTCAAAGAACTTTCCTTCTCTGCACCGGCTGGAAAGCTGACCGTGCTAAAAGGCACGAGCGGCTGCGGCAAATCCACAGCGCTTGCCCTCATCGCCCGCCACGCCGAACCGAGTGCAGGCCGGATCGAGGTCGGAGGCCTGCCTCTGCACGGCATCGAGCCGGCCGCCTGGCGCACGCGCTTTTCCTATGTGCCGCAGCAGCCGCACCTCTTCCGTGCAACGCTGCGGGAAAACGTCACCCTGCATTTCAATGCCGCCGACACGGACGATGCTTCCGTCCGCGCCGCCCTTGCTGCCGCCGCCTTGACAGGGCTGGCCGCCTCCCTGCCCGAAGGACTTGACACCATGCTCGGGGAAGGCTGTCGCTCCCTCTCCTTCGGTCAACTGCGCCGCCTCGGTCTCGCCCGTGCCATATGGCAGGATGCGCCCGTTTTCCTTCTCGATGAAATTACGGCAGGACTTGACGAGGAAAACGAGCAGGAAATCCTCGCTGCACTCGAGCCGCTGCGCCGACGCCGCACCATCCTGATGGCGGCACACCGTCCCGCTGTATTTGCTGTCGCCGATAAAATCATCGATCTGGAAGGAGCTTACGCCGAATGAAGTCCTTGATCCCCTTGCTGCGCCTCGCTCCCTTGGCGTCGTTCCTGTCAGCGGCAGCCATGAGCCTCATTTCCTCGCTCTGCGCCATCGTACTCATGGGGGCATCTGCCTACATCATCTCCTCGGCCGCTCTTCTGCCGCCCTTGTCATCGCTCGCGCTCGCCATCACACTCGTGCGCGCGGCGGGGCTCTTCCGCGCGGCCTTCCGTTACCTCGACCGCTGGCTCTCGCACCGCGCGACATTCCGTCTCCTGACGCGTCTCCGCCTCGTCGTCTACCGCCTCGCTGAAACCCTCCTGCCCCTGAAAGCGCCCGGCACAAGCGAGGGCGCTCTCCTCGCGCACCTCACCGAAGGCGTTTCCATCCTGCGCGACTTCTATCTGCGCGTCCTGGCGCCGCCTCTTCTCACACTTTCACTCGCTGCGCTCGCCTGCCTCATTCTTTGGCCGCTTTCACCGGCAGCAGCCGGACTCGTTCTCCTCGCCTGGCTGCTCGCACTGCTCCTGCCGCTCTCCGTCCGCATCATCCATGGCAGGGAGGACGAAGGCGCCGCTGCCGCCGAGTGCCGCAGCACGATGCTCGACGGCCTTGCAGGGCTTCAAGACTTGCAGGGCGCAGCGAAAAAGGACGCACCGGATCTCAGTTGTCGTTCCTTCCGCCTGCGGCTCTCCGCCTGCGGCTCACACCTGATGCAGGAGTGGAAACGACGCGTCCGTCTCGGCCAGATCGAGGATCTCATCGTACGCGCCGCTCTCGCCGCACTTTTCGTTCTCCTATTCGCTCTCCTCATCCCCCTCGTGCAAAAAAACCTGCTTACAGGCATAGGCCTTGCTGTCTACCTTCTCGCACTGCAAACGGTCTTCGCCGAATTCTACGCCCTGCCCGAAGCCATGCGCACCCTCGCACGTACACGCAAAGCCGCACAATTCCTGCTCGTCTCTCCCACCGAAGTCGGCGCCACCGTTGGAACAGGGGACATGGCAGCAGAAAAAACGGGCATGAACGCCGAAGCAGGACAGGAAAAAAAGCGTTCTTTGCCAAGCGCCCCGGATGCAGCTGCTTTGTGGCGAGAAAATGTCCCTCTGCTTGCAGCCAAGGACATCGCCTTTTCCTACGAGGGACAGCCGCCTCTTTTTTCGCATCTTTCCTTCACTCTTGAAGAAGGCGAACACCTTGCCATCATCGGCGAAAGCGGCTGCGGCAAGACCACGCTTTTCCATCTGCTGCTGCGCCTCTGGGAAACGGACAGCGGCAGCTTTTTCCTCCGGGGACGCCCCTACGCCTCCCTCTCGCCCGAGGAAACGCGTGCTCATTTTGCCGCCTCGACACAGGGAATCCGCCTCTTTTCCGCCTCGGTTCGCGAAAACTTCGCACATTTTCTCCCCGAAGCCGACGAGGCTTCCATCTGGCAGGCGCTCGAAACGGCCTGTCTTGCTGCCGAGATCCGCGAATGGGGGCTCGACACATCGATTGGTGCAGACGGTGCAAACCTCTCGGGCGGCCAGCGCCAGCGACTGCTCCTCGCCCTGGCCCTGGCTGCTCCCGCCCCCCTCGTGCTCCTCGACGAACCTACAGCCGGCCTCGATGCGCATACGGCAGATAAAGTCATGCAGGCCGTCCGCCGTGCGCTCCGCGGCCGAAGCCTGCTCCTCATCACGCATGACAGGCGCATCTGCCGGGGCATGCGCGAGCTGCGTCTCGGCACAGTCCCAACAGAGCTTTCTTGTGAAGGACTTTCCCCGCAAGAATGCCCGACATAAACGAGGAAACCCGCAGGCAACCCCACCTTGTCCATCCCTCGCGTACATCTAGACAGAAAAGACTTGCAGATTTCTTTTCTTTATACTATACTTACAAAAGTGCTTATTTTTCAATCATTTATTAAGGAGGAATTTCCTTGTTTGGTTCCATTGGCAGAAAATATCAGGAAACTGCCCTCATCAAGCTCATCGCCATCGGCCTCGTGCTCGGCATCATCGTCGCTGTCACCATGCCGCAGGTCGTCCCGGCCATTTCCATCCTCGGCGATCTCTTCGTCAAGGCTCTGAAGGGCGTCGCACCGATTCTTGTCTTCGTGCTCGTCATGAACGCCATGGCGCAGAAGAACGCCGACGCCAGCACCTCCATGCGGCCGATTGTACGCCTTTATGTCATCAGTACATTCTTCGCGTCCATGGTCGCCGTCAGCTACTCCTTCCTCTTTCCGACGCAGCTTCATCTCGCCGTCGCGTCGTCTGAGGTATCGCCGCCGAGCGGCATCATCGAAGTGCTGCACAATCTGATTTTGAGCGTCGTCGACAATCCGCTGCACGCCATCGTAACGGCAAACTACATCGGCATCCTGGCTTGGGCGGTGCTCGCCGGCGTCGCGCTTCACTCGGCCAACGATACCACCAAGGAAATGCTTGCCGATCTCGCGAAAGCCGTGACAAAGATCGTGCAATGGGTCATCCGCTTTGCTCCCTTCGGCATCTTCGGCCTCGTCGCCAACGCCATCGGAGAAAGCGGCATCGAGGCGCTCATCGGCTATGCCCAGCTCCTCGCCGTACTCCTGGCCGCCTTCTTCTCCGTCGCGCTCATCATGAACCCGCTCATCGTCTTCCTGCACATCCGCCGCAATCCGTACCCGCTCGTCTGGACGACGCTCCGGGAAAGCGGCATCTATGCCTTCTTCACGCGCAGTTCCGCTGCCAACATCCCCGTGAACCTCTCGCTCTGCAAGCGTCTCGGTCTCTCGGCGGATACCTATTCCATCTCGATTCCGCTCGGCGCTACCATCAATATGTCGGGTGCGGCCATCACGATTGCCGTCCTCTCGCTTGCCGCAGCCCATACGCTCGGCATCGATGTCGATATGCCGACGGCGCTTCTCCTCTGCATCATCTCAACGGTCGGCGCCTGCGGCGCCTCGGGCGTTGCCGGCGGCTCGCTCCTGCTCATTCCCGTGGCCTGCGCCAGCTTCGGCATCAACAACGATATCGCCATGCAGGTTGTCGGCGTCGGCTTCATCATCGGCGTATTGCAGGATTCCTGCGAGACGGCGCTGAACAGCTCGAGCGACGTCCTCTTCACGGCAACCGCCGAATTCGCCGAGCGCGCCAGGGAAGGCACGCTGTCCGATTCCCTGGTTCTTGCTCCAGCTGAAGTTGTGGAAACTGCAGAAAAGCAAATGCCTCCTGTTTCTCGTTGACCCCGGATGTCGGACGTCAGATTGAAGGCTTAAAAGGGCACGCCCTTCAAAGCCACGAGAACGCAAAGCGACGTTTCCTCCAACACAAAAAACGTGGTCACTAGCCTTGTATCGGCTGGTGACCACGTTTTTTAGGATACGGAGCCGAAATTTACAGCTTCGATTCTTCCGTGCTCCATTGCTGCGGCGACGCGCGGTGACACGATGGCGGCAAGCTCCGCCTCGAAATCGTGCTGCCAGCCGCAGTCGCGTGCAATCGCTTCGTTCATCGTTCCCGGATGCATCATGATTTCCGTCGTGCCCTCGCGCAGATTCTCGAGAACCGCAGCAAGCTCCGCTTCGCCGACGGCTTCCCCGGCAACGATGCCCGCAAAATGCCCGGGCACAAAGAGTCCCGCCTGGCGTGCCAGTCGCGCGGCATTGCGGGCGAGGAGCGAAAGCCCGACGCGCCCCACGAACTGCCTGACGCCGCCAAAGGAGCCTGCAAAAAGCGGCGCAAAAGGCGCGCGCAGCGCAGGAATCCCGGCCTCACGGCAAAGCCCTATGACGACCTCCACGATGCCCGGCAGAACATGCATGTGCTGGTGGCTGTCCGCATGGTCGACGGCAAGTCCTGCCGCCTTGAGCTTCCCGAGCTGTGCCGCAAGCTCCGCACGGACTTCCTCCAGACGCACGCCGCCCCTCGCATAATGCTTGGAAAACGTATGGTAGTCCGGAAAAAACACGCCGTTTTGGTCGATAAGAGACGGGATCTCTTCCGGCGGCAGGATGGGAAAACCGTCGACCAGCGTGAAGTGGACGCCAAGGCCGAGCTGCGACAGACGGCGCACCCTTGAAACTGCATCCTCAAAGGCTCTGCCGCCCGCCATCAGCGTCGTGGAGCGCAAAATCCCCTCTGCGGCGCCTTTTTCCACCGCTTCGTTAATATGCACATGGCGTCCGAAATCATCGGCGTTTACAATAAGCCGCTTCAAAAACATTCACATCCATTCCAAACGCAGTAAACCTGTCCCCATTATAGCGCAGGGGCGAAGCGATGGCAAACAGAAGCCGGAAGACATCCGCTTGCAGGGGAATGGACAATCGGGGCGAATACCTATATCTATATGGTTGATATTTATCCGATTCGATGATTTACCCGATAATAGCAAAGGGAGGATTTTTCGTGACAAACGAGGATTTTCGAAATCTCGTACAGCTTGTGCTGGAAAGCAGAAGAAAGCCGCCGGAGGCGCTTTTTGCCCAAGGCTTTGATGACTGGCACGCGCGCGCCCGGCTCGCCCATTTTCTCGCGATGCCGGAAATCGGCAGGCCGGAAGAAGCGAGCGAACTCTTTCATTCCGTCATTGACGCGGAAACTGACGAGGAAAACCGCGAGGACGTGGAGGAAAAGATCTTTGCCCTGCAGCGCCTCAGCGAGATCGAGCGGGCGGAAAAAAGATACGAAGAAGCGCTGGAGCATATCAATGCCGCAATCGAGCTTGCCGAGAACACCGATTATCTCTACAAGTTCATCCTTCGCGGCGAACTCTGGGCCGCACGCTGGAACATCCTGCATGCCATGGGGCAGGGACAGGCGGCCGAGGCCGAATGCGATGAACGCATCGAAGCCTATCAGGACGTCCCCATCGAGCATAACAGCTACCTCTACTACGGCTATCGCTTCAAAGCCCAGCTCGCGGCCGAACGCGATTCCGTCCTCGTCGCCAAGGATTACATGCATATGGCGCTTCATGCAATGGCCGTTCCCAAGGAATACGAGGCCGCATTGGAAAAGGCGTTCTCTGCCCAGCACGAGAACGCCTCCTGGATCCTGAATGAAATCGACCATGCCACCCCGGCGCCTGCTCTCCTCTCTTGGGATATCTAGGAAAGAACGCCGGCGTGCCGAAACGTTTCAGTCCTTCCTGCGCCGCCGCTCGCGAAAAAAACGCTGCATAATGGCACGGCAGTCGTCCTCAAGAATTCCGGCGGTAACCTCCAGTCGATGATTGAGTGCGGGATGCTGCACGATATTGAAAAGCGATTCACAGGCTCCCGCCTTCGCGTCAGGCGCACCGTAGACAACACGGTCGACGCGGCACATGACAAGAGCGCCGGCGCACATCGGACACGGCTCCACCGTAACGTAGAGCGTAAGCCCGCCAAGGCGCCAGCGCCCCAGCTCCCGAGAAGCCTTCTGCAAAGCAATGATCTCAGCATGCGCCGTACCATCGCGCCAGACTTCCCGCATATTATGGCCGCGGGAAACGATCCTGCCCGCCGTATCGACAAGCACGGCGCCGATCGGAACCTCCCCTGCCGCAAAGGCCGCTTCCGCCTCGCGCAGCGCTTCCCTCATACAGGCAATATCATCAAGCATGGATTCTCTCCACCAGACTGCCCAGATCCAACGGCTGCCTGTCCGCGTAAAAAAGCGACTGCGTGGCGCGGTTCAGGCTCAAATCAAGCGCGTAGGCTTTCTGCGCAGCGTCTTCCTCCTCAGCCTCACGGCTTCCCTTCTTCTTGTCCATAGCGGATTCGAGCATGCGCTTGAACGTTTCCTTCTTGCCCTTGCCTTCTCCGTCCTTTGCGTCACGGCGACGCACATCATATACAGCGCCCTTTATACGAGTGACTTTTTCAACCTTGTCAATCATGTCCGCCACCTCCTAATATCTTTCTAACAAATAATTATTTTCCATTTCTCCTTTGTTTTTCTTATATCGTATAAATTCGCGCTTTCCTTAATAGAAAATCCTATTCCGATTAGGTTTTTCGTCCTTGTTTTTTATTAATTTTTCCCAAGAAAGGATCCTCTCTATGGCAAACCTCCATTACACAAAAGCTGTGGCTGCCGAGAACAAGACAACGCAGCTCTTCCTGGCCGTCGTCTGCCTCATCGTCTTCCTGCTCTGGCTCGCCGGCCTCATCTTCCTCGAGCCGAATCCCTATTCCCTCTACATCTTCGTGGGCATCGCCGTCGCCATCACCGCGCTCGGCGCGGGAAACAGCGCCCGAGGCCCCAAAGCGGCGGTGAAGGGAAGCACGGAAGATGTCGATTTCCTCAGCGCTCTGCCCGAATCCTTCCAGATTTTCATGAATGTAAACATCAGTGTGCGCAGCACTCTTGACGCCGTCATCGTCGGCCCCAACGGCCTCTTTGTCGTCGATGTAAAGACGCGCACGGGCAAAATCGAGCCGATGGGCGGCAGCGACTGGATTCGCCATAAAGTCGGCAGCAAGGGCACGCCCTACCGCGTACCGATGAAAAATCCCGTGCAGCAAATGAACCGCAGCATTCGCGAACTGCAGTCCTATCTGGCTTCCTACGGCATACGCCCCTGGATCGAAGGCTGCGTCTACTTCACACGCGCTGAATTCGAAGAGCAGGTTGAAGGCTGCTATACATCAGGCGACGACGTGCTGCATCATATCCAAAACTTCACGAAAGACGAACCGCTGCCCCCCGAAACGCAGGAAAAAGCCATCGAGGCCTTGACCGCAAAGCTTTGATTCGTAAAAGCAGCGCGCGGCCGCATCAGAGCTTTTTCACGCTCTCCGGCAGATGGAAGCGCATCGCATCGCCGCCTCCTGCCGGCTGGATTACGAAAACAGCCGGCTTGTCATCCTCCGCCAAGGAGAAGACGACGCTTGCCGTAGCCGCCGTACCCGGCTTGATGTCAAACGACGTGAATACAGGCTCATTCTTCCGAGCAAGCGCCTCCATGCCCTCCTTCGATACGCTGTGGCGCGATTCGTCCGTATCGACAAGGGACATGCCCTGCGGGATGATGCTCACGCTTTTTTGGCCGACATTCGCGAGCGTAGCCTTGACAATGAGGAAAGGGCCCTGCGCTCCTTTCGCTGCGCCTTCGATTTCCTCAGCACGCTTCGCTTCCATAATCATGACCTGCAGCGGATAAACGCTCTTGCCGTCCTTTTTCTTCGCCTCATCCTCGGGCTTCGCCTCCTGCGCCTCTTTCGCATCGGCAGCAGCGGCCTCACTGCCCTCCGCAGCCTTGTCTTCCTTCGCCTTGCTCTCCTTGGCTTCCTGCTCTGCGCTCTGGCTCGCCGCCTGCTGCGCCCCCTGCCCGGAGCCTCCCGTTCCCCATCCGGAACTGCCGCCGGCAAAGAAGAACCAATAGCCACCCACGCAGAAAAATACTGCAGCGAGCGCAATCAACAAACATTTTCCCGCCTGTGTTTTCATAAAGCCACTTCCTTTATCCCAGCAATTTTCTCATATTCTTTATCTTTATCGTCAAAAACATCTTTTTCCAAAAGAAAAACCTGCGAACGAACGGGAAATGAACGAACTAAGCAAAGAGAGATCATCAACGGGTTTCTGGCATAAGAGCATTTCTCCCATGCGTTCCGGCATTGCTTGGCAAATGCCGGAACACATGGGAGAAACCACACCTTTCTGTTGTTCCGCACCATCTGAAGAGGATACATCAGCGAACGAAGTGACAAGAATACGCCGAACGGACAGAGAAAACCCCCGACCGGATATGACCGAGCGGGGGTTTTACTATCGGACAAAGAGCCGACCGCATGGTCTGCCGCCCTTGCCTCATCTCTTACTTCAAAGCATCGCCGAGCTTCGAGTTCGTGTTGCGTGCAGCAGCGACGCTCTCCTCGAACTTCGCCTTCTCCTCGTCGGAGAACTGAACCTCGATGATCTTCTCGCAGCC
>ERZ773099.721-NODE-721-length-26415-cov-15.126935_pt1 | contig 26415 bp, 22 predicted proteins | sample MGYA00511120_ERZ773099 | MGnify/ENA primary metagenome ERZ773099 (study PRJEB29015, sample SAMEA2738012) | human oral metagenome | biome: human oral; feature: human-associated habitat; material: dental | place: China | collected 2104 ... | reverse complement strand
AAATTGGGCTCAAGGAGGTAGCTACATATCTGGGAGAAATTTTCACTGCTGCGGGGGCCAAGGTGACGATTGATGATAGCTATACAGCCCCCTTTGTACTGGCAGAGTTTCAGTCAGACAATCCTGAGGCCAAGACCATCATTTTCTATAACCACTATGATACGGTGCCAGCTGATAATGACCAGCCTTGGACCAACGATCCCTTTACTCTGTCGGTCCACTATGGTGTCATGTATGGACGCGGGGTCGATGATGACAAAGGGCACATTACTGCGCGTTTGACAGCGGTGCGTAAGTATATCCGAGAGCAAGGTTCTCTGCCAGTCAACATCATTTTTATGATGGAGGGAGCTGAGGAGTCAGCTTCGACAGACTTGGATAAATATCTGGCCAAGCACAAGAAGCGCTTGCGGGGAGCAGATTTGCTGGTCTGGGAGCAGGGCACGCGTAACAATCTAGGCCAGTTGGAAATTTCTGGTGGGAATAAGGGCATTGTCACCTTTGATATGTCTGTTCACAGTGCAGAAGTTGATATTCATTCTAGCTACGGCGGTGTTATCAATTCTGCTTCTTGGTATTTGATGAATGCCATTTCCAGCCTACGGAGTGCTGACGGTCGAATTTTAGTTGAGGGCATTTATGAGCAAGTACAGGAGCCCAATGAGCGAGAGCTGGCTTTGATTGCCCAGTATGCTTTGAAGACACCAGAAGAATTGAAGGAAATCTACGGCCTCCAGCTTCCAGTCTTGAAGGAGGAAAGGCAGGAATTTCTCCGTCGCTTCTATTTTGAGCCAGCCATTAACATTGAAGGTTTTGGTTCGGGCTATCAGGGACAAGGGGTTAAAACCATCCTACCAGCACATGCATCTGCCAAGATGGAAGTGCGCTTGGTGCCAGGCTTAGAGCCCCGTGATGTCTTGGACAAGATTCGCAAGCAACTGGACAAAAATGGCTATGATAAGGTAGAATTAACCTATACACTGGGAGAAATGAGCTATCGTAGCGATATGAGTGCTCCATCTATCCTGAATGTCATTGAACTGGCCAAGGATTTTTATCCAGAAGGCATCTCGGTGCTTCCAACCTCGGCAGGAACAGGACCCATGCATACAGTCTTTGAGGCTTTGGAAGTTCCGATGGCTGCCTTTGGCTTGGGAAATGCCAACAGTCGAGATCATGGTGGCGATGAAAATGTCAAGATTGCCGATTATTATACCCATATTGAATTAATCAAGGAGTTAATCAGAAGTTATGAGCAATGAAATTATCAAATTAGACCACATTGATGTCACTTTCACTCAGAAAAATCGTGTCATCAAAGCGGTTGAAGATGTGACCATCCACATTAATCAGGGAGATATTTATGGTATCGTAGGTTATTCCGGTGCTGGAAAGTCCACTCTGGTGCGGGTTATCAATTTATTACAGAAACCATCCGACGGGAAAATTACCGTTGATGGGACAGTGCTGTATGATAAGGGCAGTGTCCAACTGAATGCGGATCAACTGCGGGAAAAGCGAAAAGATATTGGGATGATTTTCCAGCATTTTAATCTGATGGCCCAGATGACGGCCAAGGAAAATGTCGCTTTTGCCTTGAAGCACTCATCCTTATCTGCTGAGAAAAAAGAGGAGAAGGTTCTCAAACTTTTAGAACTGGTTGGTCTGGAAGATCGAGCGGATAATTATCCGTCTCAACTATCTGGCGGGCAGAAGCAGCGGGTGGCGATTGCTAGAGCCTTAGCCAATGACCCGAAAATCTTGATTTCGGATGAGGCGACTTCGGCTCTGGATCCTAAAACAACCAAGCAAATTTTGGCCTTGCTTCAGGATTTGAACCAAAAGTTGGGGCTGACGATTGTACTCATCACGCACGAAATGCAAATTGTCAAAGATATTGCCAATCGCGTGGCTGTTATGCAGAACGGGAAATTGATCGAGGAAGGCTCGGTCTTGGATATTTTTACCAATCCACAGAACGAATTGACCAAAGATTTTATCACCACGGCAACAGGCATCACTGAAGCGATGGTGAAAATCAATCAGCAGAAGATTGTCCAAAATCTGCCGGCAGATTCGGTTTTGGCGCATTTGAAATATTCCGGTACGGTGACAGATACAGCCATTATCAATGATATCTACAAGCAGTATCAGGTGTCGGCCAATATTTTACACGCCAACATTGAGATTTTAGACCATGTGCCTGTCGGAGAGATGGTGGTTATTTTATCAGGAAATACAGAAAATCTTGCGGCAGTTCAGAGCAATTTACAAGCTGCTGGCGTAGAATTAAAGGTGCTTAAGGGAGGAATTTAGATTGATAGACTTTATTAAAACATTTTTGCCCAATGTCTATAAGATGGGCTGGGCTGGTCAGGCTGGCTGGGGAACAGCGATTTATCTGACCTTTTATATGACAATTATTTCCTTTCTGATTGGTGGGATTCTAGGCTTGGTAGCTGGGCTTTTCCTGGTATTGACAGCGCCGGGTGGCATTTTAGAAAATAAAACAGCCTTTTTCATCTTGGACAAGGTAACGTCCATCTTTCGGGCGATTCCTTTTATCATTCTCCTTGCTTTGATCAATCCCTTCACACGGATGATTGTGGGAACAGGAATTGGTCCAACAGCGGCTTTGGTGCCTTTATCTCTGGCAGTCTTTCCTTTCTTTGCCCGTCAGGTACAGGTGGTTCTATCTGAATTGGACCGCGGTGTGATTGAAGCGGCCCAGGCAGTTGGTGCCAACTCATGGGATATCATCGGAGTTTATCTACGCGAGGGCTTACCAGATTTGATTCGGGTGACAACGGTGACCTTAATCTCGCTAGTCGGTGAAACAGCTATGGCGGGAGCGATTGGTGCAGGCGGTCTTGGGAATGTGGCGATTGCCTATGGCTATCAGCGTTTCAATCAAGACGTGACCATTTTAGCAACTGTTTTGCTCTTGCTCCTCATTTTCTTTATCCAGTTTTTAGGGGATTTCCTAACCAGAAAAATCAGTCATCGCTAGACAAGGCTTCCATTTGGAAGTCTTTTTTGCTATCAAAATAGATTAAAAAGTCTGAAAATTCAATTTACATTCTTTTTCCAGAATGCTATAATGATTAAATACAGGTAAATAAAAGTAGGATAGTTGCTTAATCTATTCTGTAATTTGCTTCAATTAGGCAGGTTGTCTTTCTAGACTATGAGAGTGGACGGTAACTTGTATCAAGAATTTTATTTGCAACTGACTAAAATGAAAGCAGACTTCTATCAGGGGGGAACATGACACCAAAAAAAGAAAAAATATCTAGGGCGCGAAGGAAAGAACTGACAGGGCGCTTAAAAGAACAAATTCGACCCAAGCTGAAACTGGTCTATTTGTCAGCTTTTTTGTCTTGGGGGCAGTTTTTGATGCGGATTCTGAGTTTTGCCTTGATTGCGAAAGTTTTGGCTGACTTGTATGATGGGATTGTCATCTCTCTTCCTCAGGTTCTTTGCTGGCTGGTGTTTTTCAACGGACTAGGCTTTGCCATTTCTCTTTTGGCTAAACGCTATCAAGGATTGGCTTCGCAATTTGCTAGAGACAGACTTAAAGCAGCATTTTTTCAGGTTTTTATAGATAAGGATGGGGAATTTAAGGACGGCCGGACAGCTGCGGATATTTTAACGGTGGCTTCGCAAGGGATTGACAGCTTAGATACTTACTATTCCTACTACTTATCGCTCAATTTGCGAACTTATTTTAATTGTCTGACAGTACTAATCATTGTTTTCTTTCTTTTTCCTTTGGGAGGTTTGATTTTTATCCTGTCTTTGCCTTTCATACCTGTTTCCATTATGCTGATGCAGAGACGTTCGCGCAGGATCATGGCTCGCTATTGGGCTTCTTATATGGATGTGGGGAATCTATTTTTAGATGATCTGCAAGGACTCAATACGCTTTATTCTTATCAGGCAGATGGTAAATATGAGCGGGAGTTTGCTGAGCAGGCAGAGGATTTTCGTGATGCAACGATGGAGCTTTTGGGTTTTCAGTTGCAGTCTGTCGGCTATATGGATGCAGTCATGTATTTGGGGATTGGGATTTCTGGCTTTGTTGCAGCAGGCATGTTGGCTGTGGGAAACTTATCGCTTTTTACCATGATTTTCTTTGTGTTGATAGCGACTGAATTTTTCACACCGATTCGGGAGGCAGGATATGGGATGCATCTGGTCATGATGACGACTCAAATGGCAGATCGAATTTTCAGTTTTCTTGATTCGGTAGAAAAAAAGGATCAGGAGCCTGTTGTTGAGCTGCCAGCCTTTGATCGACTTAGGGTGGACAAGCTGACATTTGGCTTTGACGGCCAGTTCCTATTTAAAAATCTGTCTTTTGAGCTTAGTCGTGGACAGGTTTTTGCTATTGCTGGTGAGAGTGGTCGAGGAAAGACGACCTTGGCTAAGCTGTTGCTGGGAAAACTCCGAGCGAGTTCGGGTCATATTTTCTTTGGTGCTAAGTCTCTAGAAGGCATATCGCAGCAGTCTCTTTATCCACAAGTCATGTATGTATCATCAAATAGCACTCTTCTGAATAGCAGTATTTTAGAAAATTTGCAGTTAGCAACGGACTTGTCTCAGTCAGAGATTGAAACTTGGCTGGCTGAAAAAAAACTACTATCCTTTATTGATAAACTACCTCAGGGACTGGCTACTCCAGTGGGGGAAAATGGGAATCAACTGTCACCTGGACAGCGTCAGCAGCTTATTTGTGTCCGGGCCATGTTAGCCAAACGTTCTCTTTATATTTTTGATGAAATCACTTCCAACGTAGATCAGGAAAATGAGTCTCTCATCTATGAACTGCTGGATTTATTGGCTCAAGATGCTCTGGTTATCGAAATCACTCATAAAATGAAGCAAGTAGCGAAAGCATCGGAAGTACTCTTTTTAGGAAAGGGAAACCTTGCTTTAGGACGGCCAGAAGACTTATATGCCAATAATAAGGAATACCATCAGCTAGTTGACACGCAGAAAGAATTGGAGGAATTGACAAATGGAAAATAAAAGAACCTATCCAACACGTGAAATCCTCGCTCGACTCTTGCAGGTCATGAGGCATCTGCTCCCCTTTATTGGGTTAGCTGTGCTTTTTGCAGTGCTGGGTTTTGTCACAACGCTGGCAATTCCAAGTTTGTTGATCATTTTGGGCTTTTTTGCTCTTAAGAATCAGGCACCGTCTGCTTGGTACGTGCTACTGCTGATAGGCTTGGCTTTAGCCAGAGGGCTTTTCCGCTATGGGGAGCATTATTTTGGTCATTATGTGGCATTTCATTCCTTGGCGGATCTGCGGAAGCTAATTTTTGCCAAGCTTCGTCGGTTGGCCCCGGCAAAACTGGATCGACAGGACAGTGGGAAACTGCTCAAGATGATTGGAGAGGATATCGAGGCTCTAGAAATCTTCTTTGCTCATACGCTGGCTCCGATTTGTACAGGTATCCTATCAGCTCTTTTAATAGCGATATATTTTACTGGCTTTTCTCCTTGGTTTACTCTGATAGCTCTAGCGACTTACCTTCTGCTAGCTGTGGCTCTGCCTCGGAAATTTGCTCTTGACTTAGAGAATTTTCTGCAGGAGCAGCATCAAAGACGCACATCTTATATTTCCTTCTTTTTGGAGAGCTTGAAGGCAATGGGGGATTTGGTCCAGTTTGGCAAAGTTCAGAAACGCTTTGAATTTTTATCTCAAAAAAGTCAGCAGGTCAATCAGTTAGAGCGCCAGATTGCACAAAAACAATTCCTTCAACAGGCTCTAACATTTTTAGTCGTGGGTATGGCGGTCATGCTTTTTGCCCTTACTGCTCTCTATCAGGTTCAGGAGAGGCAGCTCCTTCTAGAAAGGGCTGTCCTAGCTTTGGTAGCTTTCTCTAGCTCTTTTGCTCCCTTTTTGGAACTGGGGCGTTTACCCCTTGGTTTTAAAAGAGCCATGAATGCAGGCAGCAATGTCTTTGGTCTTTTGGATGAAAAAGAGCCTATTCAGACTGGGCAAGCATCAACTGTCAGCTTGGAGCAGATTTCAGTGGAAGATATACATTTTGCTTATGACAATCGCAATGTTCCAATTTTCGAGCAGCTATCAGCTCATTTTGAAAAAGGAAAAATTATCGGCTTGGTCGGATCTAGTGGTTGCGGGAAATCTACCTTGATGAAACTGCTCATGCGTTGGTATGACCCACAAGCTGGCAGGATTGTCTTCACTGGTCAGGATTCACGAGATATTGACCGCCAGCATTTGCAGGCTTCCTTTGCCTACGTGCCTCAAACTGCTCAGCTCTTTCATCAGTCTTTGCGGGAAAATCTGCTTTTGGGGAAATCCGGTATCAGCGATGAAGCAATTTGGGATTTGGCGGCAAAGTGCCGGCTCAAAGAGCGCTTGGAAATTCTGCCTGAGGGATTGGATACGATTGTTGATGGAGAAAGGGATTTTTCTGCTGGGGAGCGTCAGAGGTTGGAACTCATGCGAGCCCTGCTCAAGAAAGCAGCTTGCTATATTTTTGATGAGCCAACCAGCAATCTAGACTCCCTCAATGAAGCAGCTTTTTTCTCCATCGTTAAGGAAGAATGTCAAGGGATGGTATTTCTGATCTCCCATCGCTTGTCAACGGTTGCTTTTGCGGATGAAGTTTATGAACTAACACCTTCTCAGTTAAAAAGGATTAGATAAATGAAAAAATTAAAAGTCAAAGATATTATGCTGACGGGAGCCTTCGCTGCCCTCTACATTCTCTGCGTCGGGCTAGGCGTACTTGTTGGAAGCTTTTTTGATCGCTCTGGCAATATGATGTTCGCTCCAGCTTTCGCTGCAGTTTTTGGAGGAGCAGTCTATATGCTTCTGCAAAGCAAGATTAAAAAATTTGGGGCAATCACTCTCTTGGGGATGGTGATGGGAGCCTTTTTCCTCCTTTCGGGCCATTTCTTTATCGCTTTTCTGCCGGGTCTGGTTTTTGGACTTTTGGCGGATTGGGTTGCGAGATTGGGGAGGTATGAAAATAAATCCCTGAGCCTCCTGTCGTTTGTTGTCTTCTCTTTTGCTAATTCAGGCCCCATTATTTTCATGTGGCTGGCGCGTCAGACCTATATTGATAGCTTGGTAGCGCGTGGAAAGACAGAGGAATATATCAATCGGATTCTGCTGCCTGTAGACTTCCCAACGATAGCTGGGTTTGTTGGAATGGTAGCTGTCGGTGCTCTAGTTGGTGGACTTTTTGGTCAGTATCTAGTGAAGAAACACTTTGTTAAAGCAGGGATGGCTTCATGAAATTAGACGTCCGTAGCAAGGTTCTGCTGGTCTTATTTGCTAATCTGGCTTTTCTGCTTAGAGTTACGGGCTGGCCTGAAACTGTGCTAGTTTTAGGGCTGGCTCTAATAACTGCTCTTGTGGGTAAAAAGAAAATGTCCCTCTATTATCTGAGTATCTATCTGCTCTTGTTGGCAGTTGATACTTTTTTACTGGATTTGCTGCCGTCTCTGCCCATTCGTATGCTGACAACCATTGCGACAGCTGGGCGTTTTCTGCTGCCTTCTATCATGGCTGGAAGTCTGCTTTTGACAACCTCCAGCGCCTATGATCTGATTCATGGACTCAGAAAATGGTACTTGCCAGAGAGTCTACTCTTGACTTTGGCTGTAATGCTACGATTTTTACCAGCGATTAAGGCAGATGCCAAAATGGTCAGCCGCAGTTTGCGGCTAAGAGGGATGTTTCTACAAAAACGAAGCATCTTCCTGCATCCTGTTCGCTATTTTGAGTATATGATTGTTCCGCTTCTAATGTCTCTCTTGCGGACGGTACAGGACTTGACTATAGCCTCTCTGACCAAGGGATTAGCTCTAAAAAGAGGTAGCACAGAAAGCTTTGTTTCTCGCTTCAGACTATTAGATTGGAGTATTTGCCTATGGATGCTAGGTATGCTAGTTTGGATGATTCACCCTTGATTGCTGCGGATTCTTTGACTTTTTCTTATGAGAATAGCAGAGCAGACAGCCTGCGAGTAGACCGCTTACAGCTTCCGACAGGGAGTTTGACAGTGCTCTGTGGGGTCAGCGGCAGCGGCAAGTCAACTTTCCTGCGTCTCTTAAATGGCTTGATTCCGGATTACTATAGAGGTGATCTAAGCGGAAAACTACGAGTGGCAGATCTGGAAGCAGGTCAGCAATCGGTCGAAGATTTATCTGTGGCGGTAGCCTCGGTCTTTCAAAATCCAGCCAATCAATTTTTCCACAAAATGGTCAAGCATGAGTTGGTCTTTCCTAGTGAGAATCAGGGGAAGCCGAGCCAGCAGATTTTGGCACAATTGAGTAGGCTGACTCAGGACTTTGCTTTGGAAGGCTATCTGGAGCGAGATTTATTTAGCCTGTCAGGAGGAGAAAAGCAGCGTGTAGCCTTGTTGACAGCTATCATGCTGGACACTCCGATTATGGTCTTGGATGAACCGACGGCCAATCTGGACCGGCGGGGAATTGAGCAAGTGAGAGAGCACTTAACAGACTTGAAGGCCCAGGGCAAAACTATCTTGGTGGCCGAGCATAGGCTGGATTATCTGCGAGAGTTAGCTGACAACTATCTCTATTTTGATCAGGGCCGGTTGCAGCGTATCTTTTCTCAAGCAGAGTTTCTGGGCTTGTCGGATCAGGAAAGGTGTGCTCTTAGTCTGAGAAGTATTCGTTTGCCAGAATTCAAGGCAGCAACTGGTTTCCCCTTCTCTGAGGGACTGACAGTTGAAAATTTACAGCTAAGAGCTGGGAGTCAAAATCTATCTTTTATTCCCAGATTCAGCTTTCCGACTGGTCAGATTACGGCAATTATAGGACCGAATGGAGCTGGTAAATCTACCTTAGCTGCCTATCTAGCTGGTCTTTTAGACGATGATGATGCCCGCTGTGAGCTCAATGGTTCAGCCTTATCTGCAAAAGACCGTCTGCAAAAAACAGCTTTGGTCATGCAAGAAGTGCAGCTCCAGCTTTTTGCAGATAGTATCGAAAATGAGCTGAAACTGGGAAATCACAGCTCGCCGGAAGAGCGGGCAGAAATCTTATCTCGGCTGGGTTTGGCGGGGATGGAAGAGCGCCATCCGATGACTCTGTCAGGCGGAGAACAGCAGCGCTTATTGATTGCCAGTCAGATCTTGTCTGATAAGGAGATTTTCATTTTTGATGAGCCAAGTTCGGGTCTGGACTATCGCCAGATGCGAGCAGTCGCGGAAGTCTTACAAGATTTAAAAAGGGCTGGCAGGATTGTTATCCTTATCTCTCACGATGAGGAATTGCTGGAGCTGACAGCGGATCAGCTGCTCGAATTGACCGATGAGCAGAAGCAGATATTTTCAGAATAATTCATCCAATAAGACTTTTTCTATAGCGAAAGGGTCTTATTTTTGGTAAAATTAAGAGGTTAAACATTGAGATATTAAGGACACTTGTCATCTCAAGAACAGGGCATGTTTGGTAGCTCAAAGTTTAGTTTTGAGCTTGGAAATAAAGCGTCCGATGGGAAGCAGCAACAGTAGGTCAAGCTGAGGTCAATCTTGTTTGCTCTATTTGCAACCTTTTACACTCCCACAGGGCTGTTGAAGCCAGTATTTTCCTTAGCTTTGGGAAAACTTCTCAACCTGAACCTAGAAATACAGGATTGAGGGAGCTAAAAATCTTTGATTGTCTGAGTTTTACCCAGCTTGACTAACGACGTAATAAAAGATGGGCTGAATGCTTATACTAAGCCAGTAATGATTCTTTTTTGAAAGGCAGGAGAATGAAGAAAAAAGTGATTTTTGCTGTTGTATTCTTATTTTTAATGGTAGCTATTGCCCTCTCTATCCATCGTTCTGTAGATAGGAGGACGTTTTCTTATTCAGCAGCAGCTGTTGGGAATCCTTTGATGGGCTATGCGCCTTCTGCGCAAGAATCAGATCTTTCAGATGACATCAGCCTGCTATATGTTGAGGTTACTTGGAGAGAGTTGGAGCCTGAGAAAGGCATTTATAGATGGGATGCTATTGAAAAGGCAAACCAGTTTAAAAAATGGCGAGCAGAAGGCAAGCATTTTGTGCTGCGTTTTGTGCTGGATTATCCTAGGGAAAAGCAACATAAGGACATTCCAGACTGGCTCTATGATGAATTAGCGGATCCAGGTGACTGGTATGATTCATCATATGGTAAAGGCTTTTCTCCAAATTATCATGATAAAAAGTTAGTCAGCTACTATCAAAAAGCTGTTAAAGCATTGGGAGAACGCTGGGGGCAAGACAGTTTTATCAGCTATATTGAGCTGGGAGGATTGGGGCATTGGGGAGAATGGCATGTTAACCTGGAGGCTGGAATCCGTCCACTGCCAAATGACAGCATCCGCGAGCAATATGTGACGCCTTGGCTGACGGCTTTTCCAGAAGCCAGCTTCTTGATGCGACGCCCCTTCTCAACAGCGAAAAAATATGGTTTCGGTATTTACAATGATATGGCTGGTGATGCAGCAAGCACGCAGGAATGGTTGGACTGGATAAAGCTAGGTGGAATCTACGACCAAACAAACGAAAAATCCTTGACAGCCATGCCTGACAGTTGGAAAACAGCGCCAATCGGCGGAGAATTGACCAGCAGTCTGTCTATGGAGCAACTCTTGGTTTCTGATTTGCAGCAGACAGTTGATTTGGTAAAGAACTCTCATACAAGCTTTTTAGGTCCTAAAATCGCTGAGGCAGTTGATGGGGATAAAAAGGGATATGACAAGCTCTTGCAACATATGGGCTACCGTTTGTGGATTTCGTCTGCAAAACTTCAAAGATATGGGGGCGCTATAAAACTGATTACTACTTGGGAAAATGCTGGTGTTGCTCCTTTTTATAAAAACTGGAAAGTCTATGTATATGTGCAAGATGATTCGGGAACAGAGATTGAAAAGACGGAACTGCCGATTGAGCTGCCAAAGGTCCTTCCAGGCGAGCAGGTGACAGTTGCTGTCAATCTTTCAAAGCTAAAATCAGCAGAAGCAGTGTGGCAAAAGTATCAAATTTCTGTCGGAATTGTCGATCCCATGACAGGAGAGAATGCTATTCACTTTGCCGTCGCTGGTCAAGAAAATCAGAAGCGGCTCATCTTATTCACAAAAAATTGAGATGCAGGTTGACTAATACTGAAAGAGAATCTATTTTAGACGAGATAAATCTGGCTCTTTTCTACCATTTGTCAAGTCTATCAAGGCTTTAAGTAAAAAAAGAGATAAGACAGTAGCTATTCTGAGGTTACTGTCTTATTTTTAACACTTTTTGATCCATAAAAGGGCATGCTAAAAAACACCTCATCTGGTATTTTTTGTCAACTGTAGTGGGTTACCAAAAAATTTTTTGACGTTCAAAGCGATGAGAATTCTATTTTTAAATTTTTCAAAGTTCCGAAAGCCAAAGGCATTGCGCTTGATGACCTTGATAAGGTTGTTTGTTGCCTCTAGCTTGGCATTTAAGTAAGGTAGTTCAAGGGCGTTAATAATGTTGTCCTTGGCAGTGAGGGCATTAAGGAGCGGGATAATCTAGCTTAGCGATGATTTCTTTATGTGTTCCAGCATCTGGAACATCCAAAATAGTAATGTTAGGGTCTTTTATTCCCAGTAAGTTTGTGATAAAATTTAACTTTTCCATAAGAGTCTTTCTAATGATGGTTTGGTGATTTTCGTTATAGGTCTTATGGGATTTTTTTACCACAAAATAGGCTCCATAATTCCTACAGTGGTTTTACCCACTACAGGAATTATAGAGCCGGAAAAATAATAGCTGCAAGCTATTGCAGATGAATAATTGGCGGGAAATCATAAATAGTAATTTGAGAAATGTCTATTACTACTATAGCTGAGATAAACAGAACTGCTAAGAAAAACATCAATTTAGACTTCTTCATATTTGTACTCCTCCTTTAAGCTGGAAAAAAGCGAAAATGCCATATTTTTAAGTAGAATATCATTTGTAATATTGAAAATAGCCATGGCATTCTGACAGCTTTGATAAGCTTCCGATAATAATTGTTGTTTTTGAAGTATATAAGCCCTGGCCAGATAACAATCTCCTAATAAAAACAAAGATTTTTCCTCTAAAATCAATGTTATTGCTAACGAGTTATAATAAAGAGACTTGTCATATTCATTTTTAAAGAAGAAGGATCTGGATAAGCTATAATAATATTTTACTTTATCCATCCAATCTGAAAATTTATGGATATCAGGGAGAATTTCTTTGAAAATTTCTAAAGCTTTATCATGTTCGCCAGAATCACTGTAAATACTAGCAATACTTGACTTTGTTTTTAAGAAAATAAAGTCCGTTTCATGAATAGAAGCAAGCAGAGTCTCCAGTTTTTTTAAAGCGGCCTCTTTATCATGATGTACATGATATATGGTAATGGCTGTTAGCCAATCAAAAATCATTCTATCAGATGAATCTAGAGTGTCAGCATTGACCATTGACAAAACATATTTTAGTGTAGCATAGTCTCTGGAATTGATAAGCTTTTTAATGTCTAAAGAGTAAAATTTATCAGATGGTAAATAATCAATATTGAAAAATTCCTCAATGGCAGTGTGTGACAATTTTAACTTATTGACAAGATGAATAAAGATCTCAATCGAAGGAAGAAGCTCTTCGTTTTCAATTTTACTAATGATACCTTGGGCGCAAATCCCCTCAGCAAGTTCTTTTTGCGACAAGCCTAACTGTAGACGTCGATTTTTGAATTTTACAGCAATCTTATGTTTTAATGAATTTACTTTGTCCATATTGTATATTATAATATATTTCAAACAAAAATCAAATTATAATATATTTCAAACAAAAATCAAATTAGAATATATTTAATCTAAATAATATTATAAATGAAATTATATATAATAAAAAAATAAAATAGAGTTGACAAATTAAAAGAAAAACATTAAAATTAAAGTGTAAGCGGATGCATTTGTTTAATAAAATATAAAGGAGTAAAGAAATGAAAAGAATTAATCTTTGTTGGTCACTTTTTCTTATTCTATTATGTTTTATATCTGCTCCGGTTGTCTTTGCTGCAACTGATACAGGAGATTCTATTAAATCAGATCCTTCTGTGGTTAACGGAGGTGTTGATTTGTCAACGCCTTTAGAGCGCCCTCTTCTTGAAATAGATTCAGAAACAAATACGTTGAGAGCAAAGCCACAACAAGTTATTTTAAATATACCATTCCAAACACAGATTAATGATTATTACTGTGGGCCAGCATCAGCTTCTATGATTGTTAGATCATTAGGTTATAATAAAAGTCAACAGCAAATGGCTGCATTGTTAGGGACTACGACTAATGGTACTAATGCTGGTAATGGAGTAGCCAATGCATTGAATGCTGTTGTAGCTGGTTCAAGATATAGATTTAATTGGGAGTGGCACACCTATACACAAATTAATAAAATGAAAAATCATATTACAGAGGCACTGAGTTGGGGAAATCCAGTTATGGTAAATACAATGGAAAGCCCTGGAGATGTGTATTTACAAGGTCATAATATCGGAACAGCTTTGTATCATTTTGGTGTAATAGGAGATTATTTTGATGATGGGAACTCGGTTACATATGTTGATCCAGGATATGGAAGATATGGTGGTTTTGTTATGAATCAACGAGTTACGATTAGAAATATGAGCTATGCAACTGGTGGCCGTGGTTATGCATGGTAATAGTTTAGTTAAAACATATTCCCTCTTTTTGATTTGCATTGTTATTCTTCTTTTAACAGGTTGTTCAAATAGGAATAATGAAAGCTCAGCAAGTAATTCAGATGAGATGAAAACTAATCAGATTTCAGATGCGACAGCATTTAAAGTTGTTGCATCTGAAGAATTATTGAAATCTTCTATAAAAATGTCTTACCCTGATGGGGTATACTTCACTCCCACCTATCTTACAGATGATTCGCTAGTCATAGGTGAAGCGTATGATATGAATAATCAAAGTGAAAATTATTTGGCAGCTCTAAACATTAAAGATAAAAGCTTTAAAAAAATAAAATATGTGGAAAAAACATCAGAAATAGTAACTATTATTGTTAATTATGCTGATAAAGATTACATTGTTTTTGAGGAATTTGATCAGGTAAATCAGAAATCAATATATTTTATTTTTAATTTACATGAGGGTGACTATAAAATAATTCATTCGATTCTAAATATAAATCCAATTCATTATACACAGGTAACTAGGCAAGGTAATAAATTATATATGAATATGTTTTATAAGTCTGATATTTATAGAACGTATTCCTTTGATTTATTGTCTGGGAATCTGAACGTAATTGAAAAAGAAAATAGTAGTCACCCAATTTATTTTAATGGGAATGTATATTATATTTTAATAGACAACAGTCATCAAGTTACCAAGATAATTAGATATAATGAACATGACGAATTGAAAGAAGCAGTCAAAGAATTATTGAGGAAGGATAACTTTTATAATGGACTTTTTTCTAATGATAAAAATGTTATTATATCTGAATATAAGCTCGGAATAAACTATTTATCTTTAGGAAATATAGAAACAGAAAGACAATTCTTTTCATCCAATTGGATTGAAACCCTTAATTATAAAGGAAATTATATTACATTTTTAGGTGATAGAATTGATAAGGATAGGGTTAGACCACAATATTATTTATTTGATCTTGAAAAAATGATTAATTATAGTTATGATGATGGGATTATCTTGCTATCAAATACAGGAATTTTCTGGGTTGATTTTTTAAAGGATGAGAAGGAAATTGAGAAGGGACAAATTTTCACCAATGACAATTCTGTAATGAGATACCTCACCTTTGCTGAATAAAAGAAAGGGGTGACAAGCATGAAAAAGAATATCGGAATGCTAGTGTGTTTGCTGTCAATCATAGCACTAGCTGCTTGTGCTAGTAGTCAAAATTCTTCACCTTCCTCCAAAAACAATAGCACGTCTTCCTCGAAAGTTTCTGAGCAATCTAAGTCTAAAAATAAGACAGATGCTACAAAGGGGTCAACTGTAGATTCTAGTAAAAAATCAGAAAGTTCTGATAAAGAACAGAGTTCGGTAGCGTCCTCACAGTCTAGCAGTGACCCGCAAACAAGTCCAACACAAGGCGGGGAGTCAGGAGAAGTCAAACCAAGTGAGAGGGTGGAGGAAAATCCTCCGATGGACCCTAGTGTTGCAGCGGGGCTGTTGATTGAAAAAGGTATGCAAGGCAGTCAGGTTCAGGCTGTGGGAGGGCAGAGAGTGCGGTTAAATGTACCTCTCATTATCCAGCGTTATTGGAATTACTGCGCTCCGGCAACAGTTTCCATGATGTTAGCTAGTAGAGGGATCAATGTTGATCAGGCTCAATTAGCTAGTGAAATGGGCACAGATGAATCTTTTGGGACGCACAACAGCAATGCGATAAGAGTTTTGAATAGATATATGTTTGGCTATGATGCTCCTTATGGCAATCAGGCGGGATATAGATTGGCCACAGTGACAAATCCAAGTTCTGATTCAGAAGATATGAGGTTATTCAAGCAGCGTCTGATTCAAAATATCAATGACGGTTATCCAATGTATTATACTTTTGATAATTCAAAAATGTATCCAGGTAGAAGTGGAGAGCATAATGTTATTGGTGTAGGATATGGCTTGACAGCAGATGGTTCAGATGTTGCCTATATATATTACATAGATCCTTCTTATATGGTTCAAGATCCTGTTTATGCTGGGTTGAAAATTGTTAGTCCAGAAGAATTGCTACATGCAATGGTAAGTTGTACTGAGCCAAATTATGCATGGTAAAACTCTTCTATCCTATTACTGAATTATATCGAAAGCAAAAAGCCAGAAATTCTTCATGCAAGAATCTCTGGTCTTTTTTCTCTAAAGAAATAAACTCATTCGTCCCATTTCAAATTTACATGCTCATTCATTTCCTGATAAGCTGTGTCAATTCGTTCTTTGGTGGCTTGATCTAATTTATCACGGTATTTTCCACCTTCAATGAAATCTTCTAAAATATAGGTCTGATAGGTGTAGAGCGGATAGCCTTCCGGTGAATACGTCCCTTTCGCCACACGACTCACCCAACTCGGATGTGCCTGTACATCCTTGATAATCGTCCCTTTCTTTGATTTTTCAACCGTCACGTCCATAAGCACGCCGCGTTCTGTCCATTTCTTATTTTCCACACCGTCCATCGTCTCGATTCGCTGATTGGAGATGAAATTACCCATAGAATAGATAATGAATTTCTTTTGTCCATTTTGTTCGACGACTTCTGACGGCTCAACGACATGCGGATGCCCGCCGAAAATAATATCCGCTCCCCACTCAATCATCTTATGATAAAGAGTTTTTTGCTCCTGTGTCGGTTCCAATTGATATTCAACCCCCATCTGAGGCATGACAATGGTAATGTCTGCCTCTTTTTCGGCTCGCTCAATTTCTTTTTTCATCTTTTCTTCATTTAAATCTGACAAATGATGATTGTAGTCTGCCTGAGAGAGGTTTTCTTCCAAGCCATTAAATCCATAAGAATAAGCTAGAAGTGCAATTTTAATCCCATTTACTTTTTTAATGACAAGTGACGATTTATCTCGATTTTCATGAGTGTAAACCCCAATTGGTGTAATGCCTTGTTTTTCAAAAGCCTCCACTGTTGTGGTAACACCTTCTAATTGGGAATCTAAAATGTGATTGTGTGCCAAATCCACGACTTGATAACCAGCATCTTTGATAGCGGATACCACCGACTCTGGCGCATTGAACAGCGGGTAGCCCGCCAAAGGATAATTTGGTCGAATCGTCCCTTCAAAGTCTCCTAATACCAAGTCCGCTTTTTTCAACCAAGGTTTGACATATTGATAATTCTCTGTGAAATCATATGTCCCGTCTGACTGTAAGGCGCTCATATATAGAAGGTCATGATACAGCAAATCTCCATTTGCCATGATACGAGCCATCTGTACACCATTTGAGGAAGAAGACATTTTTTTCTTTTGTACAACACCTGTTTTTGCCGACTTTCCCTTAATCGTAATGCTATCGTTTATTTTTTCAGCTAATAAAATCCCACTTGCTGCTACAAACACGGCGCAAAGCAAGCCTAAAATAAACTGACAATTAGTTGCTGACTGTATTTTTCGTTCCATTCTTTTCATGTTCCATTCTCCTCTATCTACATTGTAGCACAAAGAAGTAAACATGACGCAGGAAATGATAAATAATAAAAAGGACGAGGCATGCTTGTAGTAACTCTAGCTGGTTTTTCGACCAACTGTTTGGAACTCTACAAGTTTTGCTTGTCCTTTTCTTAGATTATTTACTTACTTTCAGCAAATCATCGCCTAGTTTCACATCGCCGTCAGCTAATGCTTCAACTGTCTTATAATCAGCTGTATTGGTTACAATGATTGGAGTTGTAACAGGATAACCTGCTTTCTTGATAGCATCTATATCAAAGCTTAGCAATAATTGACCCGCCTTGACCTTTGAGCCTTGAGTAACATGTGCCATAAAGCCTTCTCCTTCAAGAGCGACTGTATCCATGCCCACGTGAATCAAGATTTCAGCGCCATCATCAGTCGCTAAGCCAATCACATGGTTGGTTGGGAAAAGCAGACGAATCACACCGTCAGCAGGAGCGACAACTTCGCCAACGCTAGGCTCAATTGCTATCCCTTGACCCATTGCACCACTTGCAAAAACAGCATCAGGCGTATCTTCGAGTGCGACCACTTTCCCGCTAAGCGGAGCTGTGATGACTTGCTCAGGAGCAATCTCTTCAACTGGCAGACTGATTTCTTCAGCAGCGACTTCTTGTGCTCCACCATAAAGAGTTGGAATCTTTGTAAATTGGGTCAATACAAATCCAAGAACAAAACTGATTGCAATTGCTACAAGGAAGTGAATGAGCAATAGTGAATCTTTTGGATCAATGAAAGACGGAATCGCAAAGAACCCCATTCCACCCATTACTTGCATTTTGGCATTAAAGAAAGCGAGATAAGCCCCTTGAACCGCACCGGCAATACAAGTCATAATAAATGGTGTTCGCATTGGCAAGGTAATCCCGTAAATGGCTGGTTCTGTTACCCCAAACAAAGCTGAGATAAAGGCTGGAATAGCCAATTGTTTGACTTTTTCTTCTTTTGTACGCAAGAAGATATTGAGCAATGCTCCTGCTTGCGCAAAGCAAATAGCAATAGAAGCTACAAGAATGACACCTGGTCCTTTTTGTAATTCCAAAATTGCAAGCGGCACCAATCCCCAGTGGAGACCGAACATAACCAGCACTTGCCACAAAGCACCCAGAATAATTCCATAAATAATTGGGCTGAAGCTATAAATACCTGTGAAAATAGCACCGACTATATCAGAAGCCCATGTCATGACTGGTCCAATGACAAGAAATGATAACGGTACAGTAATTAAAATTACAAAGAATGGAACAATAAAGACTTTGACAACATCTGGAATGATTTGTTTAAAGAATTTTTCAATTTTTGAGCCGACCCAAATTGCTAGAATGATTGGCAATACAGTTGATAGATAACTAGAAGCAGGGAAGATAATCGGCAAACCTAAGAAAGTTGCGTAGATTTTTGACTCAATAAAAGTTCCTGCAAATAGCGTATAGAGTGGTTTGGCACCTGTAAAGCTAGCTGCGATATTTGGATAGACCAAGGCAAAGCCAATCGCAAGCGCTGTGAATTTTTCCATTTTAAACCGCTTAGCAGCAGTCAAAGCCAGAATCAATGGTAAGAATTGGAAGAATCCATCACCAGCGGCATTTAAAATGACATAAGCACCGTCTGTCGACTTAACACCACAAGCTGCCATAATGGCAACTACACCTTTGATCATACCAGCTGCAGAAAGAGCTCCCAGCATTGGTTGGAAAAGTCCTGACACCAAAGCGATAAATCGGTCAAATAGATTTCCTTGCGGAACATCTCCCTCATCCACATCAATACTTCCCTCACCAGAAATGCCTGCTTCCTTAATGACCTCCGCATACACATCTGGCACATGGTTCCCAATCACCACTTGGTATTGTCCACCAGCTTTTACAACCGTTACAATACCGTCTCTATTTTTCAAGTATTCCGTGTCTGCCTTGCTCTCATCTTTCAGAGAAAAACGCAAACGCGTCACACAGTGCACTAACTTGATGATATTTTCCTTGCCACCAACGTGAGCAACAATATCCTGAGCTAAGTCAGTATAATCTTTTGCCATAATGGACCTCCTTTATTTTTTAGGTCAGCTGTGTTGTTGCACATATAAATATAGAACAACGATAACAAAAAAACCTAAACACATACCAAATAGAAAGTAGTTCCCCTACTTCATATCTCGTATTTGTCTAGGTTTTGCCTGCATGACCAGTAACAATCCATGAATTAAGTATAGCACAAATTTATTTTATTGCAAGCGGTTTCTAAAACTTTTTTAAATAATTATCAGGTGATAAATAAAATAATCGTCTGTTAATTATTTAAAAAAACTTTGATAAGTCGTTCAACCTATCAAAGTTCTTAAAGAGAATGTTATTAGATTATTTAACCATTTGATTTAGTTGTTCATATACTGCAACAACTTCTTTTGCTAAATCAATAAACGTTAAGCTCGTCATCAAGTGATCTTGAGCATGCACCATCAAAAGACTGAGCTCAATTTTTTCACCTTGAGCTTCCTGTGTCAGCATCACTGTCTGTGACTTGTGTGCTAAAACTAATGCCTCATCTGCTGCTTTTAACTTTTCACGCGCTTCTTCAAAACAGCCTTTTTTAGCTTTTTGAATCGCTTCAAAAGCATTACTTTTGGCTTCGCCACTATGCATAATCAGCGACATAACACTTTCTAACTGTGTATTTTCCATATTAGTCCTTCTAGCCTCCGATCAGTTCCTCAGCTAATACCAATACCTTTGAACCATTCATCATGCCATAATCCACCATTGGGATAACTCCAACTGGGATATTCTTTTGAGCTAACTTTTCTGTGAATTGATCTAAAAGATAGCGCACCTGTGGACCTAATAACAAAACATCTACTTTTTTCTCCAAAATTATATCGTCCACTTCCTGAGCTGGAACTGCAAAAATCTCTGCCTCTAATCCTTTTTCATCTGCCGCAGCTTGCATTTTTGTCACAAGCAAGCTGGTACTCATACCCGCAGCACATGCTAACATAATGGTAACTTTAGTCATAATTGTTCCTTTCTATTCATTAAAGTCAACAATCTTTTCTACCGATTAACGGATCTTGCTAAACGTGACACAGTATGCCGAACGCCACGAATAGTATTGCTCAGTGCATAAATATTATCCACTACTGCCAAACCACCATAGCCTGCATCCCCAATATGTTGAATATCCACACCACAAATTTTATTACGAAGTGCGATTTGTTTAATCGTATCCACATCTGATGTCTCTTGGCTAGTGCCAATAGCACTTAAAACTAAACCTTTTTTACTATGTACTAAATCTACGACAGCTCTCATTTCCTCATCGCTGAAAGCAGGAACCGTTCCAACGGCTGGCACCAAAATCACATCTGCACCCGCGTCTAATAATTTCTCAGCTGTCTGAAGATCTGCAACCGGCTCGGATACCCCTGCACCGTGCATTTTCCCAGCTATAATCAAACCTGAAAAATGCTGCTTAGCTAATTTTACTGCATCAATAATTTCTTTATTGCTAACTCCTGTTCCTGGATTACCTGTCAAACAGACAAAATCAAAGCCTAATTTTTCAATTTGTTCAAAAGAAGCCTGACTAGCTTGCCGACCGGCAGCAATCACTTGTACTTCTTCCAACATATCAGCTTCCAAATCAACAGGTTCTAAATTCACTCCAATCGGAGCTCCCACCAAGCGATGCAATTCGTGAACAATTTGCTCTTTTTTACAATCTAAGCCAAATATTTCTGGCTGAAAAACATCTAAACAATTCAATAAAATCATATCTGCGCCGAACGCTTTTGCAATTTCAGCATTAGTGATATCTCCGATAAAGGTTTCACGAATGACCACATTTTCAGATAAGACAACTCGCCCTTCACTCGCTTGAATGCTTTGCTTGAGCTCTTGGGCTGTCATATTCAAAATTTCCGAAGGATTTGCACTAATGAGTCGTTTCATATTCTCATCTCCCTACTGATTTTCTTCTGCTTTAAAGCGGTTTTCAATAGCAATTACAAATGGAATATAGATTAAAATATCAATTACAATAAGAACAACTTGTAAAATAGACGCTTTAAAACTTCCCGTTGCCAACAAGCCACTAATAATCGGAGGAGTTGTCCAACCTGGGTCAGTATATGTTAACGGTACAAGACCACTTGCCATGGATGACCATGCAACGATGAGATTCGCAATCGGTGCCAAAATAAATGGGAACAGAAGCAAAATGTTTAAGACAATTGGAACACCAAACATCGTTGGCTCATTGATATTGAACAAACCTGGAACTACTGTAATAGGTGCTAGTGTTTTGATCTGCTTACTTGATTTTTTCTTTTTCGCTAAATAACCAATCGCTAATACCAAGCCAATAGTTGCGCCACCACCGCCAATGAAGACGAAATTATCCATGAAAACACTAGTAAAGATATGTGGTAATTTTTCCCCTGCTTGATAAGCAACTTTATTGGCATCAAGGTTCGAAAGCCACAATGGTTTCATAACCGCATTGACAACATTGCCTCCATGAAGTCCAACAAACCAGAATGAACTATTTAAAGCGACTAGAATCATCAAACCAAATAAATTATTACCTAGTAGGCCTAGCGGTTTTCCTAAAACAGTTTGAGCTACCGCATGCAAATTTGGTAGTTTTAAACTTGCTAAAAGGGCATAAACCAACAACCAGCCTGTGATAATCACTGCACCTGGAATAATGGCGCTAAAACTTTTTGAAACTGCCGGTGGAACACCATCAGGCATTTTAATTTGGACATTATGATTGATGAACCATTGATAGATATAACCATTTACCAAGCCAAGAATGATTGCTACAAAAAGACCTTGTGAAGCTAAAAATGCTGTAGGAACACCGTTTCCTGTTTTAGTAGCAAGGAATGGTGTCACTGTGATAAAGGCAGCAAGCGAGATAATCCCAGAAGGAATCCCATCCACTTTGTATTGGCGGCTCATATAGTAGGCAATCCCAAAACTGGCTACCAAACCAATCAGACCAAAACTACTATCCACGCCTTTCCATAGATAGGCAGAAACCCCAATTTTTGTCAAATAAGCTTCCCATCCTGGAACAGGAAAACTAGCAATAACCATAAACAAAGAACCAATCAACAGTAATGGTACTGCAAGCGTAATTCCATCCCGAATTGCCACTAAGCCTTTATTATTTCCCAGCTTAATGGCAATGGGCATTAACTTCTCTTGTAAAAATTTGTCCATCTTTACAATCTCCTTTGGTTATAATATATTATTAAATAGCAGACAAAACCAACTTTATCTCGCTTTTTAATTATATTTTAGAATTATTACTCACAAAAGTCAAGCGCTTTCACTTATATTTGATAATTTTTTATAATCAATATATAATAGATGCAGGGAAGGATGGTAGTTAATGAATCAAACGAAAAAACAAGCTGAGTTACGAGCGATTATTTTAGATAAAATTTACGCCAAGGGGCCAATTTCTCGCATTGATATTTCAAAAGAGACTGGCATTACTCCTGCCACAGTTAGTGCGATTACAGGAAGTTTGATCCAAGAAAAACTGCTGTATGAGCTGGGGGAAGATGAAGAACACGCAAAAGTCGGACGCAAGAAAATCCTCTTGGGTATTAAAAAACAGCACTCTTATTTCATCGGCTGTGAACTGTCTGAAAAATACTTTTCTTTTGTGTTGAGTGATAATACAGGAAATGTGATTGATAAAGATAAAGCAACCGTCACCTCGGAAAAAATTCTAGCAGAAGGCGCTGATTTATTTTGTCATTTACTTAAACAATTCATTTTTCGGAACAATTCCTATACAATTCAAGCCGTGGGAGTAGCTATCCCTGGACGCTATTTGCACAATGACTTGATTACAACAAACAATCAAACATGGAAACAATTTGATCTAGCGAAGATTAAAAACGAGTTTTCTTTTCCAATTTACTTTTCTAATAATGTCAATTGCATGGCACTAGCAAAGCGCCTTTTTTCTGCTTACCAACTGGATGAGAATTTTATCTATTTTCATTTTGCACGGGGGATGCACTGCTCTTATATGTACAATGGCAAAATCTACGGCAAAAGCAATATTGTCATCGGCGAAATTGGTCATACCGTTGTTTGTCCTGACGGAGAAGTCTGTGGTTGTGGACGCAGAGGCTGTTTGCAGACTTACGCTAGTGAAAGCTGGCTGATAAAAAAAGCAAAAATCATCTTTGAAACTGCCGAGTTGACACATTTAAAATCACTTGTCACAGATAAAGAAGAGATCACGATTCAAACTATCCTCACAGCATATAACTTAGGAGACCAAGCTATTCTCAATCTCCTTCATTTGGCATTTAAGTATTTGGCACAATCCCTGCTAAACCTTAGCATGATGATTGATGCAAAGAAAATTTATCTGCACAGTCCCATCTTGACTGATGACAAAGTCATTGCAGCTTTCTATCAAGAAATCTCACAACAACCAAAACTACTCTTCAAAGACTTGCCTGAACTCATTATCGAGCCTTATAGTGATTTTACTGGCGCAATCGCTGGCGTTGCGCTTTGTTTGCATAAGGAGTTTTTATCCATTTAGCTTCATTATGGCTCATAAACTTGTTATACTTATTACAAAAATTAGAGGTTAGAACAATTGTCACGAACCTCTAATTTTTACTATACAATACAAGATGGACTTACTAACTTGTCTGAAATATTTATAAAGAAAGAACCTCTATTGTGTCAAAGAGGTTCTTCAAAGATTCCTTTAGAACTTTCATTTTTACATAACTACATCCATCGTCAGGACTTGTCCGTCTTTTACAACTTGCTCACCTGCTATATAGACATCTTTAACATCATTTCCCTTGACAGCATAGACAAGGTGGGAGAGCATATTTTCCTCTGGGTACAAGTGCACTTTACCTTTTGGCTGAATGATTAAAAAATCTGCTTGTTTGCCAACTTCTAGGCTGCCGATTTGATCATCCATGCCGAGTGCTTTGGCACCTTCAATTGTCATTGTTTTCAAAGCCTGCTCAATGGTAAATTGAGTGGCGTCACCTGTGCACATTTTTTGTAAAAGAGCAGCGGTACGGCTTTCTTCAAACATATCCAAATTATTATTAGAAGCGACCGAGTCCGTTGCAAGTCCGACTGTCACGCCAGCTTGAATCAAGTCTGTTACGGGAGCAATGCCAGATGCTAATTTGAGATTGCTGATGGGATTGTGGGCGATATGAATCTTAGAGGCTGTTAGTTCTGCAATTTCTCGCTTATTTAATTCCACACCGTGGGCAAAAATCCCCTCATACTCCAGATAGCCTAATTCTTTCAAGAAAGCAAGTGGACGTTTTCCATAACGCTCTAAAATCATGCCATTTTCTGCTTGTGTTTCTGCCACATGGATATGCAATTTCAGTTGTAATTCACGCGCCAGCTCCAAGCTTCCTTTTAGCAAATCCTTACTGCAACTATATGGCGCATGTGGTGCTACCATTACTTTAAAGCGATCATCGTTGTAGGACAGAATTTCCTCAATAATAGTCCGAGTACGCGCCAAGGTTTCTTCCGTCGTTTCTATATCGGAGCTAAACAAAGTCGGTGAAAAATAACAACGCATTTTAGAGCGTGCCACCACTTCATGAATCTGCCCAATTTCAACACCGTTGGGATTGTACATATCATTAAAAGTCGTCGTCCCAGTCTGAAGCATTTCTGTAAGTGCCAGCTTGACAGCTCTTGTTGTGACCTCTGGTGTAAACTCGCTTTCTGCCGGCCAGATATAATCTTCTAGCCATTCGTGGAGATTGCTGTCGTCTCGAATGCCACGCAGTGTGGTCATAGCAGAGTGGGTATGGCAATTGACTAGACCAGGCATAAGCCAAGCTCCCTCACAATCTACTGTCTCATCTGCCCGCGCTTCCCAAGTAGCGTCCTCATTCCCACAATAAACAATCTTGTCCCCGTTTACCACCAGCAGCCCATTTCGATAGACATGAAAATCTACGTCACATGTCACCAAATTCACCTGTTTAAATGCTTTCATCGCTTCTCCTTTAAATAAGAGTCACAAGGCATTCAATTACTATGCATTTGTCAGCGTAGCAATCGCAAAAACAAAAGTCGTATGGGACGATCATTTCACATTACCCTATGCTCTATTTGTATCTGACAACATAACTAAGGACAAAGCCACGCTTATTTACGGTAAGACGGTAGAAACTCTCCAACCCTATTATGGAGATTATATGTTTTCATTGAATTTTTTAGTTATTGTAGCAAAATCCACACCAAATAGCAAGCTTTAAAAAATGGGAAAAACATTAAAATTTACTCCGCAAATCCTATCTGCAATACTTTGAGCAATCAATCACTACAACATTTGTTTAGTCTGTAATTAGTTTTGAAACTGCTAGTCGCTCTATCCACACATTTATGAGTAGTTGCGAAATAAGCAGAGCCGTCTAGCTCAGTCACTGTTTACTCTACTGATCTTACTTCATATATGAAAGCAAGTAGCCATATCCTGCAGCTTCCATATCTTCTTTTTTAATAAAGCGTAGCGCTGCTGAATTGATACAGTAGCGAAGTCCGCCTTGTTCCTGTGGACCGTCTGTGAAAACATGACCTAAGTGTGCATTTCCTGAACGTGACCGCACCTCAATCCGCTCCATACCGTGACTTTTATCTTGATAATACTTGATCACATCTTTGGCAATCGGTCTTGTAAAACTCGGCCAGCCACAACCAGCATCAAACTTATCACCGGCAAAGAAAAGCGGTTCTCCCGTTGTCACATCCACATAAATGCCTTCTTCAAACGTTGCAAAATATTCGTTATGAAATGGTCGTTCGGTTGCTGCATGTTGAGTGACTTGGTAGGATTCTTCAGACAAATCTGCCTTTAAAGCTGCTTCGTTCGGTTTCTCATATTGTCCTGGATCTACTAGAGGCTGGTAGGCATCATTGACATTGATATGGCAATAACCACTAGGATTCTTCTTGAGGTAATCTTGATGATAATCCTCTGCCAATACATAATGGCGCAGCGGTTCTACCTCCACCGCAATCTTCTGGCCAAATTGCCGTTCTTGCTCTTTTACGACTTCGCTAATGACTGACACATCCGTATCGTTTATGTAATAAATCCCTGTGCGGTACTGACGTCCGACATCATTTCCTTGCTTATTGATAGACAGCGGATCAATCACCC
>ERZ773099.718-NODE-718-length-26497-cov-14.239505_pt1 | contig 26497 bp, 22 predicted proteins | sample MGYA00511120_ERZ773099 | MGnify/ENA primary metagenome ERZ773099 (study PRJEB29015, sample SAMEA2738012) | human oral metagenome | biome: human oral; feature: human-associated habitat; material: dental | place: China | collected 2104 ... | reverse complement strand
GAGTAGGTTTCGGACTTGCGATGGTACTGTTTGCAGGTGTTCGTGAAGAGAAGCTCTGGAATGAAGACGGTGTGCCTGCTGCATTTAAGGGAGTTCCAATGGTACTCGTAAGTGCAACAATTCTCTCTCTATCGTTCATGGGATTCTCAGGATTATTCCAGTAAGGAGGGGTACAGATGAATGCAATTATAACAGCAGTAGCACTTGTAGTTTGTGCAGGATTCATAGCTTCTCTCTTGCTAGTAATCGCTTCGCACGCTTTCTACGTTCCGGTAGATGAGAGAGTATCCGAGGTAAGAGAGATTCTGCCTGGTGCTAACTGCGGTGGATGCGGTTTTGCCGGATGTGATGACTATGCAAACGCAGTAGTTAACGATGAGTCAACAAGCTGTAGCGCTTGTACAGTGGGTGGAGCTGCTTGTGCTGAGCAGATCGCTAACATACTCGGCCGTGCTGCAGGTGGCGCTGATAAGCAGATCGCACAGGTAATGTGCAACGGAACATGCGATGCTTCCAAGAAGATTCTTGAGTGGCAGGGTATGCAGTCATGTGCAGGTGCTAAGACCTTCTTTAACGGCAACTCAGCTTGTTCCCAGGGATGTATCGGTCTTGGAGACTGCGTTGGTGTCTGCGAGTTCGACTCTATCGGTATTATCGATGGCGTCGCTAAGGTTAATAGAGACACATGCGTTGCGTGTGGGAAATGTGTTGTAAACTGTCCACAGTCCATCATCAAGATGGTTCCTTATAAGAAGGAAGTTCACGTTCTATGTATGAACACTGAAAAGGGTGGAGTTACTCGTAAGCAGTGCTCGAACGGTTGTATCGGATGTGGAAAGTGTGAGAAAGCATGTAAGTTCGATGCAATTCACGTTAACAACAACGTCGCAGCTGTAGACTACGAGAAGTGTAAGAACTGCGGAATGTGTATGGGCGTTTGTCCTACAGGATCAATCAACAGCTACAACGAGAGACACGCTAAGATGGCGATTAACGCCAAGAAGAAGGCTGCGGCTGAGAAGGCTGCTAAGGCAGCTGAAGCAAAGGCTAAAGCAGCAGCTCAGGCGTAAAAAAGATTCGTACAATCGGATATAGCGATTAGACACGACTGGCGATATGCTGGTCGTGTTTTTTTATACATAAAAAATAATATTTAGTACATGATTTGCACACATATATTCACAATTAAGTCGATAGAAACACCAATTTGCCATATCTTTCCTTCAGATAGTGAACAGCTTTGCTACAAGTTAGCTATGCATAATATGTATAAGCTAAGTTAGCGAAAAGCAATTATCTAAAATATAGAATTAAACAGAGAATTATGAAAGGATGTGGACAAAATGCGTAAGGCTGTAATCAAGAACAGGCTAGCGACAATTCTCATAGCTGTGATGATAGCTGTAACAGCATTAGGTGGATGGGCTTCACTATTTGGACAGGCCTCGGCGGCAGACAGCTCCGTTAAACTCACATATGTGAGCCCGTCAAAGATATATAGTGATTCAAGCAAATCTAAAAGCAAGAATGCGAAAACATCTAAAACTAAGAAATCGACAGAAGCTAAAAGTAATAAAAGTTCTAAGAGTAGTAATGAATCGTCTAATGGCGCACCAGGAAAGCCACCGTCAGATGGACAAGGCGGCGGACAACCACCTTCAGGCGGTCAGCCACCAGCGGGCAATCAAAGTGGCGGTCAAGGTGGCGGCGCTAATACACAGAGCTACGATTGCAGCGGTACTAACAAGGGCGAATTAACTGCAAGCAAGAAGCATGTTAAAGTGAGTAATAAGACAATTAAGTCTACAACTGCAGATGTAAATGCACTTATTGCCAAGAGTGGTGGAACTCTAACGGTCAAGAACTCTAAGATCACGAAATCTGGAGACGATACCAATGGAGATAACGTTAACTTTTACGGCATTAATTCATCCGCTCTAGCAGTTGGAAAGGGATCTAAACTGTTCTTATCGAAATCATCGATTGCTTCAACAAGTGAGGGTAGCAACGGTATATTCTCGACAGACAAGGCTACAGTATATGCAAACGATGTCAAAATCACTACCAAGAAGAGCGGTAATTCGCGAGGACTCGATGCGACTTATAGCGGTGTAATCTATGCAAATAAGATGAATATCAGCACAGAGGGTGCTCACAGTGCAGCTGTAGCAACTGATCGTGGCGGCGGTTATATATCTGTGACCAATAGTACATTTAAGACAGCAGGCTCGGGATCACCTTTAATTTACTCCACAGGAGACATTGAAGTGGATGCTATAAAGGGCACTGCGACAGGCAGTCAGATAGCAGGCATAGAGGGGCAGAACAGAATCCTGATATATAACTCATCGCTTACAAGCACGAACGATGCGATTTCCGGAAGCGACCCTATCAAGAATGGAGTAATCATCTACCAGTCAACCTCTGGAGATGCGGAAACTGCAAGCTCTAAGCTAGGAGATTTTGAAGCAGTAGATTCTACACTTAAGTCGACAATTTCAGGCGGAGCAATGTTCTACGTGACCAATACCAATGCTAAGGTAGTTCTTCAGAATACGAAGCTTGACTTTGACAGCTCTAAGGTAGATTTAATCAACGCAAGTGGAAACAACTCCAATAATTGGGGCAGTCAGGGTAGCAACGGGGGAAAAGTGACATTTACAGGAATCAAAGAGACGCTAAAAGGAAATATCACTGTTGATACAATCAGTAATGTTAACCTATATCTCACAAAGAATTCGACGTGGACAGGATCTGCAACTATCGAAAACAATTCAGCAGGAACTACATCAAAGTCGCCACTGACAGTAAACGTAGACAAGTCTTCTAAGTGGGTTGTAACTAAGAGCACTACAGTTTCGAACCTGAATGTAGAAAAGGGTGGTAAGGTTGTAGATTCAAAGGGCAAGACGGTTACAATTAAGGTTAATGGGAAGACGAAGGTTAAGGGAAACAGTGAAGTGGTAGTTACAGTAACTGGCAAATACTCAGATACTATAAAGACAAGCTCTAAGTCTTCGCTAAGCACCAGAGTTCTCTCCAGAGAAGCTTTTGATAAGAAATATAATGTAAAGACAACATTTGGAACTAACAAATTATCATAAGTATCTACCTATAAGGAAAACTTAACATGGTATAGATATCTGCTAAGCAGAGGCAAATAATACTGTACTGCGAAAGGGGTGCCGAAAGGTGCCCCTTTTGTTAATGTGTGCAGGAATTAGAACGGATTCAGTTGTAGTGCGATACAAAATAAAGGTTTGAAATTGTCATATAAAACAATAAAATAAAAAATAATTTATTTGTTGACACAAATAACTCTCTTTGCTAATATAACTTTATGATGTACTTATAAAAGTACATAGTGCTAGGAATCATAACGACTAGCAATTAGGAATTATTTAGTTAAAGGAGAGAACAGATGCTTCCGATTGTGCAAGAGATAAATGCTTATTTATCAGACTATGTGTTGGTATTCATGTTGCTTGGTGTTGGACTATGGTATACGTTTAGGACTAGGTTTGTCCAGGTAAGATATTTCAAAGAGGGGTTTAAGCGAACCTTCGGCGGAATATCCCTCAGAGGTCATAAGCATGACAACGGCATGAGCTCATTTCAGGCTCTTGCGACTGCTATTGCAGCTCAGGTTGGAACTGGTAACATCGTAGGTGCTTCAGGTGCTATCTTAACCGGTGGACCGGGAGCTATATTCTGGATGTGGGTTATCGCATTCTTCGGAATGGCCACAATATATGCGGAGGCTACGCTCGCTATCGAGACTAGGCAGAAGGCACCATCTGGCGAATTCCTCGGAGGTCCTGTTTACTATATCAGGACTGCATTCAAAGGCGGTTTCGGAAGATTCCTCGCAGGATTCTTTGCAGTAGCTATTACGCTTGCGCTCGGATTCTTCGGCTGCATGGTACAGTCAAACTCCATCGGAGCAACATTTAGCACAGCGTTTGGCGTACCTGGCTGGACAGTTGGTGTTGTTCTGGTTATACTTTGCGGATTTATCTTCCTAGGTGGTACTAAGAGACTGGCTTCCGTTACGGAGAAAATCGTACCAATCATGGCAGCTATATTCATATTAGGTGGACTGATTCTGCTGATAATGCGCATAAAGTACATCCCAGCTACATTTGGCATGATCTTCAAGTATGCGTTTGAGCCACAGGCTATCATCGGCGGCGGCTTCGGTATGGCGCTTAAGACTGCTATCTCGCAGGGAGCTAAGAGAGGGCTTTTCTCGAATGAAGCTGGTATGGGTTCTACCCCACACGCTCACGCTCAGGCTCACGTTAAGAACCCTCATGAGCAGGGTACTGTAGCTATGATCGGTGTATTCGTAGATACATTCGTAATCCTAACGCTCAACGCGCTAGTGGTTATTTCGACCATGTACACAGAAGACGGCGCTATCGCTGGCGGAGTTATTCCTAAGGGTATAGATAAGACGAATCTCGCGCAGACAGCGTTTGCATCAGCATTCGGCGATAAGATAGGGCCGATGTTCGTAGCTATCTGCCTGTTCTTCTTCGCATTCTCAACGATCCTCGGCTGGAATATGTTCGGCAAGATTAACATGATCTACATGTTTGGAGAGAAGTCGGTAAAGGTGTATACGGCAATTGCGCTCGTATTCATATTCCTCGGCACTTGTGCTTCGAATGACCTCGTATGGGAGCTCTCAGATATGTTTAACCAGCTGATGGTAATCCCTAACGTTATTGCACTCTTCGCTCTCACCGGCATGGTTCTACATATAGAGCACACCAGAGATGAAGAAAAGCATAAGGTCATAGAGGAGAAGAAAAAGAAATAATATACATTTAAATTGACAACATATCATTAAAGTACTTTCTTTCATGAACAGCGGATGTGCGTCAGCGCATCCGTTGTTTTTATGCACGGTAAGTTGCTTGGAACTATTACTAGCTATGCATTTTAAAATTCTACTGACTGCGGTCACAAACCACAGTAAATAAACAAATAAAATACATGTAATTTAAAAGATTGATAAAAATTATATGTATTTCTATGATATACTAAAGTTAGTCATGGTTAACTTTAATTCAAACTATCTAACTATCATTTTAGGAGGAATGAATGGGTAAGAACGCGATCTTAAAGCCGATATTGATCGGCGCACTCATCCTAGCAGTGGCAGGGGGAATCGCTTTCGCTATGTTCGGAGGAGGGGCTGAGAAGTCTGGGAAATCTGCAGTCTCCCACAAGAAAGAACAGACGGATGTAGCTGATGAGCAAAATACGCCACAGGAGAGTGAAGATAAGGGTACTGCAGGGGACTATGAGACTAATAGCAACGGGGAAAACGGTAACAGCGCGTTAAACAGGAGCTCGGACGATAGCCAGAGAGCAAGAAAAGTTATTTCTCATAATAGAGTTCAGAATCAGACAGCTACTTCACGAGTGGTTAAGAACGGAACTAGCACAGCACCAGCTGTAAAGCCTTCGAAGCCAACCGTAGAGCCATCAAAGCCTGTTGTGAAGCCATCTAAACCAGATGTAAAGCCGGGCGAAAATCCTGGTACAACTCCTGGTGGAAACTCAGGCATAAACCCTGGCTCAAATCCAGTGAACCCTGGTACTAATCCTACGGTTAATCCAGGAGAGCAGGTAACTCCTGAGCTAGATTTAGATGCTAGGGTAGAAAAAGAGATCAGTGAATTCATGAGAACCGGAGAGCTTAAGGACGGACAGTTTATCGGACTCGGTGATGGATTCGATGAGGCTAGAGGCGGAGTTAAGACTGTTGTCAATATCAAGAACAACGTCATCGAGAGCATCGTATTCGTCGAGGGTCAGGGCTACTCAGGACTCGATTACATGGGTATCTCATCGAGAGTAATACCACACCTATGCGGAGAAGCTGGCAAGAGAAACATCGCTATTCTCAAATTGTACAGAAAGTATATCGACCAGATTGCTGGCGCAAAGGATCATGCCAAGGAGGCGGAAAAGCTTCTAGGCAAAGAGTATGCGAGCAAGATTACAGATGCGAGAAGAGCAGAGCTGGTTTCGCCGGTTATCAGACAGTATCTGGGAGAGCATCACAAATGCAAGAAGATGATGGATGCAATATCTGGTGCTACGCTAACTACAGGTGGAGTTGGATTATCCGTGGATAATGCCCTAGAGCTTTCGGAGAACGACAAGAAGACGGGCAATGATATAACCGATATCAAAATACTAGAGCCTACGGAAGTGAACGGATATACAGGTCAGCGAGTTCTAAAGTCCGATATTGCGAAGCCTCTTGATTTATCGAGCATTAAAGTTGAGCTTGTTAAAGAAGATGGCACTAAGATTGAGGTTCCATACTCTGAGTTTAGCAAATACGGAATAGAAGTGACCAACAGGGACACTGGTGAGAAGCTTTACGATAAGATGAATCTCTCGGATGAAACGAAGAGCCAGGCGTTAATCGCTAGAGTTACGCATAAGGGATCCAAGAGACGCACAGAGTTTGCGATATTCTTCGAGTCGTACAGCACAGATTACATCACCAAGATGGAATACAGCTTCGATAATGGCAAGACTTGGGAAGAGGTTACTGATCCTGTTAAGGCTGAGGATAATAGCAACAACATTTCGCCAAGACAGACTGTTAAGCTCAAGAAGGAATATTTCGGTAAGAAGGCTAAGGCTAGAACTACATCTATGAGCGGCAAACATTATGAATATGAATGCAGATTCCCTATAGATGAGTATGGCTATAAATTTAGTTTCAATTCTGTTAATAAGGATTATGAATCTAACAAAAATGCTAATTTCGCAGTCTATATCACATTTGTCGAGGATGTGGTCGATGAAAATCCGGGTACAGGCGATAACCATGATGATGTTAACCCTGAAGATGGAACAGAAGTCGAGGATGAGTTCAAACCAGTGCTGTCATCCAAGATTATCAACAAGAAAGTTGGAGATGCCGAGCCAACTCTTGATGAATACAAGGCTTTAATCTCAAATTTTCCAAATGACGGAAGCGTAACACTGGAAGTACTCGATCACCCAGATATGACAGAAAATGGATATACTTTGGTCAAAATCAAAGTTATTTCGCACAGCTCTGGGAAAGAGTCTATCATCACCATTGGTGTCAGCGTTGCTTAGTACATAGTGAAGCGAAGGCACTGAAGCGATAGGAAGTGTCTTGGCACCAATAATGTTAATCAAGCAAAACACAAACAACGAGCGGGGCAGCTGCCTCGCTCTATTGCTTTAAATACGAATATATTATAGAGGATAAGTGAATCCCCGCGCTAAGTGATATGGCAAGGCTAACATAACAACACAATAAAAATTTTTATTAGTACAAGGTATGAAAGTCTTGATTAAACTGTGAAATATATGTAGAATTTAAGTGTTTGGAATTAAAGATACAACGTAAGTTAACTAGCGATAATGATTTCAGTGCTGTATTCATAATTTAAAAGGAGGTAAGATACATGAATAAAAAACGCATTTGGAGTATTGTACTCTCTCTAATCATGGTGGTGAGTGCAGGATTTAATTCACTTTTTGTATGGGCTGACAGTGGCTCTCCAGCAGGACCTTCTGCGACTAGAGTAGGTCCATCACAGCCTCTTAACTACAATTTTAGTGTAGACTGGGCGAACGGAGTATCATCTGGGGTAGTCGACTACCACTATGATGATGCTACAGACCCAAATCACAAGAATCTTATTATGACACCTACTAACAGCAACCCTAAGGTTGGAACTGTAGGGTATTCTTTAGCTATCAATAACGACGCTAATACTAAACTTCCAGCAGGATCTATCAAGATAACCATGCCGAACTACCTGTTTGATTCATGGACTGATAAATATAAAGTAAATAGAATAGACGAGTACACAGTCAAGGACACAGTGTCTTGGCAGATTCCTAAGGCTCCTGCGACATCTGCAGCAAGTGACTTTAATTACGTTGATAACGGCGACGGTACATATACAGTGACAAACTTCAAGGAGGTTGCAGGTGGTGCTAAACTCCACTTCGAGCAGGCATTCCAATTCAGACCTTCATACATCAAAGTTGATAGTGACGGTGTACAGCGCAGGAATCTTGACTTCAAGCTTGAGATAGATACCGATGGTGACGGTACTCCTGATGTGACTACTAATCGTTCGCTATCAGCGGAGATACAGAACAAGACAAAACCAATATCATTAAAACTAAAGAAGGATAATTTATCAAAGGCTGACGGTGTATACATGAACTGGCAGAGCACATGGGGCCCAGCTCCGAGCGATGCCAAGGATTACTTTTATGTAGTATGGTACGCAGACATGAAGCGTGCAAGGACTGACACTGTTCCTTTTGATTATGAAGTCGTACAGGATAACAGCGATGGTGAGCTGATTGGTGCAACTAAGCGCAACGCCTATTATGTGCCACCTTACGACAAGCTTGGATTTTTGACCGCACCAGATATCGACCGGTATACTGTCACATCATATCCAGATATTGCTGCCAGCGGATGGCAGAGCAGGCTTAACCAGACGGGAATGTTTAAAGAATACACACCTGGTACTAGGCTACATACATTGCAGGGATGGGGGGCATATTCCGACTGGGATAGTGACAGGATGGTGATGCTGAAGCGTTATCCTATGACGATGCTCGAAGATGCTAAGAACCGCGGGGTAGACCTCTCTGCTATCGGTATACCAGTGAGCAACAAGGTTACGGTTAAGACCAAACTCGCAAACGGTAAGGTTCTGACCGAGACAGATACAGCGACCGCAACGGTTAGGGTAAGAAATTACACTGGTATTAATAACATATGGAAGTATGATTACAACAACCATTCTTATGGCTTGTCAAGTCTGGCAGGAACGCTTGAGTTCGTCTTGAATGGGGAAACTAGAGAACTTCGTCTTAGAGGGCAGCAGAGGACATTTGAAACCGAGGTTGAGGGAAGTCCGCGAACTGAACCGACATATAATAATGCTACCGGAGAGTATACTGTTAAGCCGTATACTGCCGAGATTGAAGAAGGCCCTCTATACAGCTCATCTAAGATGAATAGTCGTAGAACAGATAGTAGTTTCAGCAGCAATATACCGGATATGACTAAGCTTCAGGATGAAGATGCGACCTACAAGAGTGTGGCGATAACGCTAACGTCTCATAATGGAATGAAGTCGCAAATTGGAGGTTGGACGACAGATAACAACGAGGATGTCACCCAGTCCAGATCGCATCCTATAGAAATCTGGACTAGGAAGTCAGGTGAGAACCATTACACTAGATACGGCAAGATAACCTTTGACAGCACAGGCAAGTACAAGTTCACATCCGATGACGGTAATACAGTTGTCGACGACGCGAAGGGTAAGGAGATACCTCTGCCGGCTAATACGAGTGGATTGAAGTACAAGTACACCAGCGAGTACTACAATTACAACTTCAAAGCCGATACGGTCGTTGAGGTTCACCCAACAGCGAATATGAAGAAAATATTGCAGACAGATAAAGAGCAGTATGGGGCTTCATACATATCCTCTAGTGCAAAGGTGAGTTACTCCGAGAGTGGACAGACAGATGTGACCACTAATACCGAAGGAACTCCGCTAAGGATACAGTCTGTGGCCATGACTGCTGTAACAACGAGTTTCAGAGAGGACTCCATTTACTATCCACAAAATATCGTAGATGACCCTGTAAAGGGTGTGCAGACCAACAGGATAACAGCTCGCTATTACCAAGTTTCGTCCCTTAATGATACAGGGCTACCTGATAGAGATTATCTTAATAAGTACGTGTACAAGAAGGGTACGATTTACACGCTACTGCCACTAGGTACGAGCGTGCAGAAATCGAGCGTGCAGATGGCAGCTGGGCCTTTATATCAGGCTCGAGCTATCTCTCAGGGTAGTGACTTCAATGTCGAGATGATCGAAGACTGGGAAGGCTCAGGCCAGACCATGATGAAGGTTGACTACAAGCTTCCGCCTAGCGTAACAGATGTTAGAACATTTAACGATCACAACTATTCCATATATTTAGGGTATACACTAGATAATCCGTACAGCAACATAGTTGATAGAGGCAATAGTGTTGTGCTAACGTCTGCCTTAAAGGTTGATCCAGACGGCAACGATTATGTGTTACCTAAAGAAAGCGACATTGCTAATAAATTCAACAGACTTACGGAGAAGGATAAGTTCAACAGTCTGGTAAATGGTGATTATAAATACTGGCGCTTTATTGGTGACACAGTTCAATTTAACCCTGTAACGGTTACACAATCAGGATTGACCAAGGAAGTTGCTAACACTATCGACAATGCGTATGGTAGCAAGACAGATGCATTTATCGGCAACCAGTATAGCTACAGATTGGCATATACATCGTCCAACTATACGAGAACTGATAAACTAGTGTTCTATGATGTTCTGGATAATGGAGGCGAGAATGCTCCTACAGAGTGGAAGGGAACGCTAGACAGAGTAGATGTTCGTCCTATGACTAGCAGATCTGCTTACGGTCGCCAAGGTGAATATGCAAAGCCAGTCGTGTACTATGCGACGACGGTGCCAAGCACATTTGACGTAGATGATCACTCTATCTGGTCTACAACTATGCCTGCCAATAAGAAGGATATAAAGGCAATAGCCGTAGATGTCCGCAAGACGAATAAAGGCAATGATTTTATACTAGATCAGGGTAATAGCCTCAGCTTCTACGTATATATGAATGCGCCACAGGATAAGAATCTTGCAGGCAAGAAGGCGGTAAATGAAACTGTAGCAAGTGCACGTAACTTTGCTGGTGATTCGGCAGGAGCAAACGACAGACTATTAAACTACAAGGCTCACTCGGAGATTACACTTCATAATCCTGAATTAGAGCTTCATAAGGAGTCAAACCCAGCTACTGGCACAGAAGCTGCGCCAACTGAGATTACAAATGAAAAGGATACTCCTATCACGTATACTCTAAAGATCAAGAACAAGAATAATTTACTTACAACTAGAGATATAAATGTTGAGGATGTTATACCTGATGGATTGACGGTTGACAAGGACAATATCCGTATCAAATCAACTGAGCTAGGGTTCAACAATGTGCTCCTTAGAGATGCGACTGGAGTTGGACTCACCACAGATGGACAGAAACTGAAGTTCAATTTAACTCTACCAAAAGACAGTGATATATCGATAACCATTCCAACAAAGCTAACGGATAAGACGATTAAGACCACTGTGTTTAAGAATACGGCTAAGATTACAAGTGCCGACGGTGTGCCGATGAACGTAAAGAGTGAGACTACCTATCACAAGGCTATCCGTCAGTATGATTTAAATTACGTAGTGACAGGGGATCCTACTTATGGACTGCCAACTGATAATGCTGTACCAGCTACAGTAACAGGTATCGAATATGACCATAACCAGACTTTAGCTGCTCCACTATCATCGAATACTCATGCTACAAGCACAGGCGTACAAGGTGAATGGAAATTCGAAGGCTGGAAGAAATCAGCTTCTGATACTAGTACAATTAGAACGGTCAATGTTCGTAAAAATGAGACTGTGTATGGAAACTGGAGATTTGTACCATATAAGAGTGTTAAAGTCACTAAGAAGTGGACAGATCACACAGGAGCGGCAGATACAGCACCCGTTAACAGCGTCAAGGTTGATCTGCTTCGCGACGGCATAGTCATAGATACCAAGGATGTTAAGGCAACCGACAACTGGACCTATACATTCAACAATCTAGTTTCGTTCGATATCGCAACAGGTCATAACTACACATATACAGTTCAGGAGCACGGACTTAATGCGCAGTCTAAGATTGACTACGGCGCTTATAGATACACTGCGACTACGACTGGTGATGTGACTAGCGGATTTACCATCACTAATAAAAAATCTATGCCGTGGACACCTATGATTCCGGCAACTCGCAGTGTTACGGTAACAAAGCAGTGGAGCGGTGTATCGCAGAATTACAAGGATGCACATTCGGTAGTGGTGAAGCTGTATAAAAACGGAACTGCAACAACTAGAACAGCTACGCTGTCGAGCAGCAACAATTTCAAGGCGACATTTGCAGGACTCCTCGATTCGGATACAGTTACAGGGGCAAAGAACGTCTATACGTTCAAGGAGCTAGATGCTAACGGCAATTCGCTTGAGGATGGTGCAACTCTTGACATCAACAACAGGCACTTTACCGTGCACTATGATGGCAATAAGATTATAAATACGTTCAACAACGTAGAACGTTCAGTGTCCGGTGATAAGCACTGGGATGACGCTGATGATCAGGACGGAGTAAGACCTGGTGAAGTGACCTTCAAGCTATTTGCGAATGGTGTTGACACAGGTAGGACCGCGAAGGCGACAAAGGCAAACCACTGGCATTATGAGTTCAGCGGACTCGATACATATGACGAGGATGCTGCAGTGATAAACTACACCGTTAAGGAAGTGCCGGTAGAGAAGTACACAGCAGATCAAAACGGTTATGATTTTACAAATAAGCATGTACCATACACCAGAACAGTCAAGGTGACTAAGGATTGGAAAAATGACACCGCAGCTAACCGTCCAGCCTCGATTACAGTTCGTTTAAAGGCGGATGGAAATGAGGTAGAGAACAAGAACGTTAGCCCTGACTCAGATGGAAATTGGACAGTAGATTTTGAAAATCTGCCAGTCAACAAGAACGGCAAGGAAATCAAATACACTGTCACCGAGGATGAGGTTCAGAAGTACAATGTTGAGTACTCTGGCAACATGGATGATGGAATGGTGATAACCAACACTAGGATCAATGATCCTGCTCCTAAGACAGTTAAGAAGCATGGACCAAAGACTGGAGATGCTTTGTATCCACTAGTTTACGGAGCCGTACTTCTGTCATCGATTCTAGCGCTGATGATTATTATTATCAGAAGAAAGTCTAGAAGATCATAGAAATTCTATTCTCAGAGATATACTTATAATTATGAAAAGACAAAAGCGAGGTAAGTACTAACCTTACCTCGCTTAACTTTTTGTTGTCTAGCCCAAGCCTTTAGTGCGGCTATAGCTCAACCTGCTCGAACTTGAAGCCATGCTCTCTGTCAGATTTATCGTCAGTGATGTGATACACGTGGTATTCATCGGGTGACAGGTCAGTGCTGCCGAGGAAAATCTCCTTGGAGCTTACGAACTTATCTACAGCAACTCTCACCGATATACCGCAGCTCGTCGAGATATGGCGAGGAACGGGCATGACGGTGCAGCCGAGAGTCTTTAGAAGCTTCTCTGTAGCTATAGCGCCGTGAGTTGACTCGAATGTGTATAGATAATACTCTTCAGTCATAAAAAATTTACCCCAATATTACAGAGTGATAACCTTGGATACTTCCTGCATTGCGCCGAGGATATCGAACATGTTGCTGATCGTTCCAACCTTGCAGTCGTCCTTAACACCGTAGAAGTTCAGGCAAGTTCCGCATACGAGAACCTTAGTTCCCTTCTCGATTAGGGTGTTTAGATTGTCGACTATCTGCTCCTCAATTCCTGTAGTTAGCTTGACGCCATCGTTCATGAATAGAACGTAGGAAGGGATGCTATCTCCCTCGGAGAGAGTGAAAATAGCCATCTTAGCAAGGTTTAGCCCGAGCTCAGGGTCGCCAGTGCCTACGGAAGCCTTGTTGAAAAATACTGCGTAGCTATCAGCTGAGAAGCTGATTGCGCTCTCAGGAACCTTTCCGTCTCCATCAGCAAAGCTTACGAGGAACTTATCGCCCTCTGGAGCTGAACTGATAGGTCTGCCATATGCGTTACCGAGTCTCTCTAGGTTATCGATCTGTGTCTGTCCGTCAACGATAATCTCGAGGCTCTGAGTACCATTATCTAATTCTTTCTTTGCCATAATTACAGGGATTGGGCATGCCTTGCCTGCTGCATCTAGTCTCATCTTGTGATACCTCCAGACTAATAATTCAAAATAAAATATATATTACTATCATAGCAGTGTCGGAAAGGTACTTCAAATAGAAATCTAAAATATCGGCAGGCTAAAGTATATGGTGAATTACCTTGTATTTTCACAAAGATAGCCACAAAAGGGGTGCATTTTATAGTAATATAATTATGTATGTGTATGTGCAGATAGAGAGGTGGAATTTTGCTCAGAAAATTTGTAAAAAGTCCGTATATCAAAGCTTCAATCGCACTGATTATCAGTGGCTCCGTGCTTATCATGCTGTCAAATGTGCTTAGCAAGACGAGATTCACCGCTGGCATGGAGACGATTAACAAGACGCTCATGCCGGTGTACATCGGTGTATTCATAGCGTTTCTGCTGTGCCCGATATATAACAAGCTGGTGAGAGGTATTTATATAAGGCTTAGGGATAGCGGCGATATATCTCATGAGGCGCTTAAGAGACCTTCCCGCACGAGGCTGGCAGGAGGTAGAGTTAAAGCTGTAGATGACCCTACAGTTAGGATGAAGAGGAACCTCGCCATAGCTAAGATTGGTGCGAGCGCGATATCTATTATGATAATCGTAGCATTCTTTGCGCTAATAGGTTATTTTGTCATACCGCAGATAGTCATGAGCATCGTCAACCTGATGAACACCATGCCGCAGAGGCTCGCTTACTTCTCCTCTTGGTCAGAGCACCATCTGCAGAGCTTTCCGCAGATCGTCAAGTGGATCAACGAGGCTGCAAATGCAGGTACCAGCGAGATTATCGACTGGATAAGGGACAACATTCTTAAGGATAACTTTCAGAACCTAGCCAACATGGTTTCTGCGCAGATCATCAGTGTTGTGCGCGGAAGTGCGAATGTGTTCGTCGGCATACTCATATCGATATACCTGTTAAATTATAAAGAGATAATATTTGCAAATACTCGCAAGATAGTCGCAGCGACGTGCTCCGAGCAGAGGTCGAGAAGCCTCTATGAGTTTGCAAAGATTATAAACGAGACATTTATCGGATTCATCGTGGGAAGAATTCTCGATGCGATAATAATCGGTATCCTGACATATGTGTGCATGCTCGTATTGAACATGCCACTAGCACTGCTCATCGCAGTGATCGTCGGCGTGACGAATGTGATTCCGTTCTTCGGACCGTTCCTAGGAGCTATTCCATCGGTGTGCCTCCTCATGCTGGAGGATCCTGTTAAGGCTGGATACTTCATCATCATGATATTCGTAATTCAGCAGCTCGACGGAAACGTAATCGGCCCTAAGATTGTCGGCAGTGCTATAGGAATAGGTAGTTTCTGGGTTCTGATAGCGGTGCTTATCGGAGGAGGTCTATTTGGATTCCTCGGCATGGCGCTGGGCGTACCGGTATTTGCAGTGTTCTATAGATATGCAGGCAAGCTGACCAACAATAAGCTTAGAAAACGCAGCAAGGAGACAGACATAAGGTCGTATACAGATTATGCCAAGTTCGGTATTGAAGAGAATGATTTATACGGAGAGAATCATGCCACAGAGAAGCTTAATAAAGACAAGCCTAATAGATAAGATAAGTGAGTTCATACCTGAAGCTCAGATAAGACAGGATGAGCCGATGAGTAAGCACTCGTCATTTCGCATAGGAGGTCCAGCTGATGTAGTTGTGACCGTCTGTAGTGAAGAGGAGCTTAGCAAACTCCTGAAACTACTTCATGCTGAGGACGCTAGATATATGCTGATTGGAAATGGCTCTGATCTGCTGTTCGCTGACGAAGGATACCGCGGCGTGATAGTAAAGCTTGGAGGTGATTTCGAGCATATCGAGCTACTCGAATCGGGAGATAATGTGATAAGGGTTGGGTCAGCTCGCATGCTATCGAGCACTGCCAATTTCGCTAGAGATAACGGTCTAGCAGGACTTGAGTTCGCATCGGGAATCCCAGGGACTTTAGGCGGTGCACTCTTCATGAATGCAGGTGCATACGGCGGGGAGATGAAGGACGTAGTCGAGAGCGTAACTCTTATGAAATCTGACGGAAGCTCGGTATATGAGCTGTCCGGTGAGGAGATGAAGTTCTCATATCGTGATAGTGTACTGCAGCATAATGATGATATTGCAATTTATGCAAGGGTCAGATTGCACAGGGATGATAAAGAAGCTATCACAGAGAGGATGAACGGACTCGCCGATAAGCGCAGGACTAAGCAGCCGGTGAACTTTCCAAGTGCAGGGAGTACATTTAAGAGACCTACTGGCGGTTATGCAGCGGCTCTAATCGAGGAGGCTGGACTAAAGGGCAGGACCGTTGGAGGTGCGCAGGTGTCTGAGAAGCATTCGGGATTCGTTATCAATATAGGAGGTGCTACCTCTAAGGACGTGAGAGAACTAATCGATATAGTGGCTCAGGAAGTCGAGCAGAATTCGGGGATTAAGCTCGAGCCTGAGGTGAGAATTATCGATGCAGAATAGAATTAAAAGGGTATAAGGGAAAAAGGAAGCGATAAGCTGATGGAAAACAACATTAAAAAGCTATATAAATTAACGGCGGACTACCACACTCACACGAGGTATTCGCACGGTAAGATGTATGCGCATGGCAAGGGGACAGTCCTTGAGAATGTCGCTGCAGCTTCAGCCAAGGGACTGAGCGAGCTGGCGATTACAGATCACGGACCGGGACACAAGTTCTATGGGCTCAAGATGGGTAAGCTGGCAGCTATGAGAGCGGACATCGAGGAAGCCATGAGGGAGTTTCCAAATGTCAAAGTCCTGCTCGGAGTAGAAGCTAATATCATCAATACTCCTAATGGACTAGATATCAAGAAGGGGAATCTAGGTAAATTCGATATCGTCAATGCTGGATACCACTACGGACTTCCGCACGGCTATATGACTGCAAATTATATATGCTGGCACGCAGGACTGCCGTCTGGAAGCAGGGAGCAGCTCAAAAATAAGAACACCGACATGGCTCTAAGGGCTCTGTATGAGAACGATATATTTCTACTGACACACCCTGGTGACAAGGGCCCGTTCGATATGAAGGAGCTCTGCAAGGCTTGTGAAGAGACGAATACGCTTATGGAAATCAGCACTCGTCACACGCATCTCACCAAGGAGGAAATCGAGATAGCGGCGAATTACGACGTGAAATTTGCCATAAGCAGCGATGCGCATGTGCCGGATAAGGTCGGTACTTATGTCGCTGGGGTTGAGAGAGCTCTGGAGGCAGGGCTCAATCTAGAGAGAATTGTCAATATTGAGAAGAGGTAAGAGATGAAGATTGTCATAGTCACAGGGATGTCGGGTGCAGGCAAGACGAAGGCCGCAGATTGGCTAGAGGATCAGGGGTACTACTGCATCGACAATATGCCACCTAAGCTGGTGATGAATTTTGTAGAACTTTCGATGACAAATGGCATGGACAAGATTGCGTTCGTTGCCGATGTCCGTGGCGGTGAGTTTTTCTCCGATCTTGTAGAGGTTATCGATCAGCTGAAGAGCAGCGAGCAGATAGAGAGCGAGGTATTCTTTGTGGATGCGTCAACGCCAACGTTGGTCAGGAGATTCAACGAGACGAGAAGGCACCATCCACTCGCGAGCGGAAAGGTTACACAGGCTGTAATCGAAGAGGAGCGAGCAAGGCTTGAGAGCGTGCGTAAGAAGGCAGATTATATAATAGACACCAGCACCATGAAGGTTGCCGATTTTAATCTGGCGATGAGGAGGATATTCCTAGGCAAGGAAGGGAATCAGTTCAACATCAACGTGACTTCATTTGGCTTCAAGCATGGAATTCCAAGTGAATCAGACATCATGGTTGATGTCAGGTTCATACCGAATCCGTACTACGTAAAGAGCCTCAAGAAGCTCACCGGTAACAATAAGAAAATCGTAAACTACGTGTTCAAGTCAGACCTCGCAAATGAATTCGTGGACAAGTACCACGCGCTTATCAAGGAGCTCATACATGGATACATCCACGAGGGCAAGTATCACCTCAATATCGCCTTTGGATGCACTGGCGGTCACCACAGATCGGTGGCAATCGCCAACAAGATGGCAGAGCTCTTCCACGAGGACGGATACAGAGTGACGGTGACACATAGAGACCTTGATTTCATAGCAAAGGGAATCAGCAAGAAGTAGATAGACTATAGATAAGCGAAAGATAGCAAATAAGCATCATATAGCATTAGATAGCTACAAATGAGCAAAAGATATCTATAAAAAGTCTATAAATAAGCGGTAGACAGCTAAAATAAGCGCTAGCCCTTTTGCAGTGATCAAGCGGTACAAATTATAACCTGAAGGGAGTCATACAGATAGATGTCTTTCTCATCACAGACTAAGGGTGAACTAGCGCGCGTCATGCCGAGCAAGAAATGCTGCATGCTTGCGGAAATTACGGGATTTCTAAGGGTAGCAGGCAGCCTCAGGCTGGCTGGTGGTGGAAAATTTACAATAGTAGCATCGACAGAGAATCCAGCGATTGCAAGGCATTATAAGACCTTGATCAAGGAATACTTCGGTAGCACCGCAGGCATCGAAGTCGGTAATTCTCAGATGCCGGGTAAATCGCGTGGCAACTACAGATATAGGTACTCTCTTGTCATCAGGCCAGAGGAAAAGAGCTCGCAGATACTGCGCGAGACAGGCATGATGCTCATCCGAGAAGGCGATGAGTTCCTTAGTGACGGCATATACCAGCCGATTGTCAGGAGCAAATGCTGCAAGAAAGCATACCTAAGGGGTTTATTCCTAGGCGTCGGCACCATGTCCGACCCCAAGAAGAGCTATCACCTAGAGTTTGTGCTAAGTAGCGAGCATGTCGCACAGGACCTAAAAAAGCTTATAGGAAGCTTCGTCAACATGTCAGCCGGCCTAATCGAGCGCGGAGAGGAGCACATAGTATACCTGAAGCGCGCTGAATACATCAGCGATATGCTGGGCATCATGGGTGCTAATGAGGCGATGCTGGAATTCGAAAATATAAGAATCGGCAGAGGGCTCAGGCGCGAAGTAAACAGGATCTCGAACTGCGACAACGCCAATGTAGACCGAACCCTAACCGCCGCCGAGCAACAGATTCACCATATAGAAATCATCAAAGACAAGCTAGGCCTAGAAAACCTCGAACCTGTACTTCGCGACACTGCAGAGCTCAGGCTTGAGCTCCCAGGTGCCAGCCTATCGGAGATAGGCGAGGCCCTGAGCCCGCCAATCAAGAAACCAGGTGTGAGTAAGCGCTTCGCTAAGCTGAAGGAGATAGCGGAGGGGCTTGAGAGGTAGCGCTTCGCTAAGCTGAAGGAGTAAGCGAAGAGCTTAAGAGATAGAACTTGGTGCTGAAAGTGATGATTGAGGGCTGGTGGGTGCTGAAACTTAAGTAGTTAGAGATCAGAAATTGCTGGGAGATTTTTTAGTAATCAGGGATTAGGAATTCGGTTTTGCTGGCTGTGATAGATGAGAGTGTGATTTTAGGCTATTTGGTGTGAAACGTAGGGAGCTAGAGACCAGAAATTGCTGGGAGATTGCGAATCAAGAGCGCAATATCTGAAAATTTGTAAGATTCTAGCGGATATAAAGCTAGAAATCAAGTTCAAATTTAAGGATGGGATTTTAGCGGTTTGGAATTCAAAAATCAAGTGCAAAAGTGGCCGATTTTAGCGTCTGGAGGAATAAAAATCAAGCCATAACTCGTATAAAATTGGTGGATTTTATCAGGGGTGAGACCTCGAATCAAGCACTTTTATAAATAATGTTAGATTTAGGTGGGAGATTTTAGAGGATGGGAAATCGAAAAGCAAGTAATCTGTGTTTAAAAAGCGAAGAATTCTAGCAAACAAATTGTTAAAAAGCAATACTAGGTAAAGATAAATTTAGAGAGAACATTCCGAGGTGAAAATGAGCGATAATATTGATAAGACTGCTGCTCTTGTAGTTAATGAAGGGCAGATCGTAGAGCTCGAAATTACAGATATGACTGATGATGGCAAGGGACTGGGCAGGTTGTCTGGCCTTGCTATTTTTGTGGCGGGCGCCGTTCCATGTGATAAGGTTAGCGCCCGCATCACGAGGCTCAAGAAGCGCTACGCATTTGCTGAGACAATCACGCTTCTTGAGGCTTCCGCAGCCAGAGTGCAGCCGCCGTGCCCATACTATCAGGACTGCGGCGGCTGCTCGATGCTCGAGCTTAGCTATGACGAACAGCTCCGCATCAAGCGCAAAAACATAATCACTAAGCTCGAGCGTATAGGCGCCCTTGAGGAGCCAATTGTTAGGGAAGTCATGGGCGCCGCAGATAGAATCGGAGCCGACGGAGGGCAGACTGGGGATACTGAGGATGCTGAGGAGTCTTGGCAGGCTGAGGAGACCGGGAGGGCTGAGCAATCCGAGCGACCTGAGCAGATTGAGAGTGCTAGCGGTTCTGACAGCGAGTCATTTGAATCGATGTTCAGGTACCGCAACAAGGCTGAATTCGCAGTAGCGATGACGAGCGCTGGTCCGCTCGTCGGCTTCAACAAACGCGGGAGCAACAAAATAGTCGACTGCACCGACTGCCTCCTCCAGAAACGCGCGACAATGGCAGCAGCCAATGCAGTCCGCGAAATCCTGCAGGGCAAGCTACTCACCGTATACGACGCGAGACACGGAAAAGGATTTCTAAGGGGATTCACCATCAAGGTGTGCGAGGGCACGGGCGAAATGATGCTCATATTTACAGGCACATCCAAGCAACTGCCAAACGCCGAGAAGGTCATCTACACCATCAGCGACGCAATCGGCGCAGTTTCGACCGATGAGGAGCCGTACTTCCTACAGAGCGTGGTTATCGAGGTGAACAAGGCAAAAGACCTCCGCGAACCCGCATCCGCTTACGAGGTGGTGGCTGGCTCAAACACAATCACCGACATCACGGATGACGGCATGAAATTCGAGATTTCCGCACCGGCATTCTACCAGGTCAACACGAAGCAGATGAGCAAGCTCTACGCCAAGGTCAGGGAATACGCCTGTCTCAAGGGCGGCGAAACCGTCTTCGACCTCTACTGCGGCATCGGAACCATCGGGCTCAGCATGGCGGCCGACGCTGGCATGATCATCGGAATCGAGTCTGTAAAAAACGCCGTTATCGACGCAAACCGCAACGCTGTAATCAACGGAATTGTAAATGCGCGCTACTACACAGGCCGCGCCGAACAGGTGATGCCGAGACTCCTCGACAAGGAAGATAAGCTTTTTGTCGATTACATAGATGAAAATGCCCCAAAAATCGCCATCCTCGACCCTCCGCGCGCAGGCTGCGATGAGGCACTTCTCCGAGCAGTCGCAAGCTGTGAGGTGGACAAGATAGTGTACGTGTCCTGCGACCCAGGAACTCTGGCTCGCGACATCAAGCTGCTTGGCGAACTCGGATACGAGTTCGTGGAGGCGACACCGGTGGATATGTTTGTGGCGACGATGCATGTGGAGTGCATAGCGTTGATACAAAGAGTGAAATCGTGAAAATCCTGCATTTTAAGCAGTTTTACAAGCATTATGTCTTTTATGAAGATGGCAATGGAGGAAGAAAAAAAGAGAGATAGATGCCTTTATGAAAAAGGAGCAGTCTTTGAAAGTGTCTTTACCGAAAGCAAGGACTTTACCAAAGATGAATTTTATCAGCTATCACATATCCAAATATCAAAGAAGCAATCAATCAAAAAATCTTAAAAATCATAGAGAAGCGAAAATCAAAATACAGAAAACCAAGAAGAAAAAATAGAAACACAAAATACAAAGTCCACCCTCCCACCAAAAGAAAATATGCTATCTATCTTTGAAAATCTTATCCACAACAATGCAGATTTAGAAAAATATATTGAAAGCTATCAATTATTAAAAGAGAAAAACATCACTTCATTATCCGAGCTAAAAGAAAGCATAGTTACTTTAAGAGATAAGAACTACAAAACTACAAGAACTATCAAAGATATAGAAAAGAGAATTGATTATAACACCAAACTTATTGACCAAGCCGAGAAATATTTGAAACATAAAGATTCCTACAAAGCCTATAGCAAGCTAAAGAAAAGCAAACAGGAAGATTTTTACAACGAACATACCGCAGAGCTTATTTTGTTTGAGAGTGCTAATAAATACCTGAAAGAGCATTTAGGAGAAAGTAAGACCTTAAATATATCCAAGTGGAAATCAGAAGTTGCCACTTTGAAGAAAGAGAAAAATAGCTTATACAATCAAATATTAGAGATACGAGAAGAAGTAGAACAGGCTGAAAAAGTTAAGACTTGTATAGAGCAGTTACAGGAACAAGAAAAGCGACTAACACAGGTAAAGAGGAACGAGTTAGATCTATAAAAATGGATTAAAAAGTATTTGATAATTATGATAAAAAATGTAGCGAAATAGTAAATCTATATCGCTACATCTGTATACATTTTGCAATAATACGCTTATGAATTTGGTATTTATTTTTATGCTTTTTCACCATTCATTTTGCGGTTAAAAATTATAATAGCGAAAATAAAAATGACTATGGTATATCCTATTACGACAAGCAAATGAGGAAGAAGATTATTGAAATTACCGCTTAAACTTATTCTTATTGCTTCAACACTATGATAAAACGGTAAAATATTAGTTATTGTTTTGAAAGTACCGCCTATCAAATCAATTGGAATAAAAACTCCAGATAGCCAACCTGCGACATTAGTCAACAATGCACCACAAACTCCACCAACTGCTTTATCATTCAGAATACTACCGAAAAACAAACCTGTACCAACAAATAATAATGAAGTTAAAGCGGTCATAATAATCGCAAAAAGAATATTGATATTTATATCAAGTCCCAAAAATCCTGCTACTAATAGGGTTATTGTAGCTTGTACGATTGTCACAACTATCATAGGTAAAGTATAACCTAAAATGAAATCAGTCGCAGTCATAGGAGATGTAAATAAACGCATTAGGAAAGAAGAGGTACGGTCTTTTGATAACAACATACCTGCAAATAACGCCATAAATACACTACCGAACATTGTCAAGCCCGGTGCGAGATTATTTATTTGAAACATCGTGTTTTTTGCTTCGGGCGGAATAGCAGAATTGATAATAGATAACAAGGCTAACAAAACAAGTGGAAAGCCAAGACCAAAAAAAAGATTGATAGGGTCACGCAAAATCTCTTTTATATTACGCTTTGCAAATAGAAACATTCTCATAATATACCTCCTGAAAGCATAACAAAGGCATCTTCTAATTTAGAAGTACCCGTTTGTGTAGTTAACTCTGGTACTGTACCTACTGCTGTTAATTGTCCCTTTGCCATTATTCCTACTCGATCGGATAAATTTTCGACCTCATCCATATAATGAGTTGTAAGAATTATTGTAACTTTTCCTTTTAATGATTTGATGGAAGACCATAGCTCACGACGAGCCAAGACATCAAGTCCTAAAGTCGGTTCATCTAAAAATAAAATTTGAGGTTCTGAAATCAGAGCCATAGCAATAGAAAGGCGGCGTTGCATTCCACCAGATAAATTTTTGGCTTTCTTACTCAATTCATTTTCCAAACCAAATTTTTGTGCTATTTCATGAGCCTTTTTTTTCGCTGTTTTACTATTTTGTCCATATATTCCCGCGATAAGTTCTAAATTCTCTAAAACAGATAGGTTTGCAGCTACTGCCGTTTCCTGTGGTGAAATATTGGTTTTTTCTTTTATCGCATTGGGATTTGAGATAATGCTGTCGTTAAGAAGCAAAGCATCACCACTTGTGGGTTTTATCAAACAAGATAACATTTTTATCGTTGTGGTTTTTCCTGCACCATTTACACCAAGTAATGCAAACAACTCGCCTTGTTCAATTGTCAAATTAAGATTATTTACGGCAACTACATTTCCGTATTTTTTTGTAAGCTCTTTAATGATTATTGAATTCATTCTTTGCCCTCCTTTTCTGCATTTTGATTAAAAACTGTATCCATCAAATGTGAGAACATATTTTTAGGGGGAATGGCTATACCTTTATTTACATCTGCCAGAACAATTAAAGTATCGCCGGGCTTAATGTTGAAAACATCACGAGCTTCTTTAGGTATAACAAATTGCCCTTTTTCTCCTACCTTAACAGTCCAAGCGTATTTCCCTTCTGGGTGTTTCATATTATTACCTCCTAATCATTAGTATGATTTGTATGATTAATATAACATAAGCTACTTTTCATGTCGAATGGTTGCGTCAATAAATAAGAAAAGGTACTTGACAAAACGCTTCCTGGGGAACGAAGAAAGATATTGAGCCATACATGGATGAAAAGTTTCAAAACAACATCTTGCTTACACAAACAGAACGATTAACCATGAACGGTAGACCAGCTAATCCCAAGTATGCAAGAAACAAGAATGTACTTGTCATAGGAGGTTCAGGCTCCGGCAAGACGAGATTTTATGTAAAACCTAACCTAATGCAAATGCACTCATCATATTGCGTAACTGATCCTAAAGGAACGATAGTCCTTGAGTGCGGTAAGATGCTTGAAGATAACGGATATGAGATTAAAATCCTAAATACCATAAACTTCAAAAAATCCATGAAATACAATCCATTTGCCTATATCCGTTCTGAGAAAGATATTTTGAAATTGGTTCAGACAATCATTGCAAATACAAAAGGTGAAGGAGAAAAAGCAGGTGAGGATTTTTGGGTTAAAGCTGAAAAACTCTACTATACAGCTCTGATTGGATATATCTTCTATGAAGCTCCAAGGGAAGAAAAGAACTTTGCAACACTACTTGATATGATAGACGCTTCAGAAGTCAGAGAAGATGATGAAACATATATGAATCCCATAGACAGGCTCTTTGAAGCACTTGAAAAGAAAGAACCTACACACTTTGCGGTGAAGCAATATAAAAAATATAAACTTGCTGCGGGAAAAACGGCGAAGTCTATTCTTATATCTTGTGGGGCAAGGCTTGCTCCCTTTGATATTCAGGAACTTAGGGACTTGATGAAAGAAGATGAACTGGAGCTTGATACACTCGGAGATAGAAAGACTGCCCTCTTTGTTATTATCTCCGATACCGATGATACCTTTAACTTTGTGGTATCAATTATGTACTCACAGCTATTTAATCTTTTATGTGATAAAGCCGATGATGTATATGGTGGAAGATTGCCAGTTCATGTAAGATGCCTACTTGATGAGTTTGCAAATATCGGCTTAATTCCAAAGTTTGAAAAGCTGATTGCCACAATCCGAAGCCGAGAGATTTCAGCAAGTATTATATTGCAGGCACAATCTCAGTTAAAGGCAATCTACAAAGATAATGCCGACACGATTGTAGGTAACTGTGATAGTACCTTGTTTCTTGGTGGAAAAGAGAAAACAACATTAAAAGAACTTTCGGAAACACTGGGAAAAGAAACCATCGACCTATATAACACATCGGAAACAAGATCGAATCAAAAGAGTTTTGGGCTGAATTATCAAAAGACCGGTAAAGAGCTGATGAGCCAAGATGAAATAACCGTTATGGACGGCGGTAAATGTATCTTTCAGCTTAGAGGCGTCCGCCCTTTTCTATCGGATAAATTCGACATTACAAAACACAAGAACTATAAGCTCTTGGAGGACTATGACAAGAAGAATTTGTTTGATATTGAAAGCTACATGAAGCGAAAAGGAAAAGCAAAACTGAATAGAGATACGGTTATTACAAGAATGCAGTAAGTCTAAAAAATAGATTTGCTGCTTTTTTATTACTCAAAATCAGGAGGAAATATGATAAGGATAAGAAGTCCCACTAAGGAAAAACTAAATAGCAAAAGCATCAGCGATTGGAAAATAAAACTTTCAGTCGCTTTTTTTATTGAAAAGAAAAGGAGAAATTAAAAATATGAAGCAGGAAATGATGAACATCAATGCCAACTTGGTTGCAGAGCCTATTTTCTCAAGTTTTGAAAAAGACGGAGAAACGGTAGAAGTCGTTAATTTTGCACTTGTAAAGAAGTACGGGAAAGGCAAGGAATATATCAACTGTGCCGCTTACGGTGAAAAGGTGGAAACAGCGAAAGACTTTGTAAAAGGCGATCTCATTCATATCTTTGGATATTTCAAAGAGCGTGAAAAAGACGGTAAGACTTACAAAAACTTTTTAGTAAAGTCATACAACAAAATTGAAAAGAAAGAAAACAAGGAGGAAGAATAAAATGGAATTTTTTACACAGGCAGTAGATGTACTGAAAGTATTGGTAATGGCGGTAGGAGCAGGACTCGGTGCGTGGGGCGTGATCAACCTGATGGAAGGTTACGGGAACGACAACCCCGGCGCAAAGAGCCAAGGCGTGAAGCAATTGATGGCGGGAGGCGGTATCGTCCTTATCGGCTTAAAACTCATTCCGCTTCTTGCCAATGTACTAAAGTAGGAAGAAAAGGAGCGATGAAATGTTTGGGATATTCGACAAGATAGAAGAATTTTTCAAGGAGCTTCTACTGGGCGGTATCCAAGCAAACTTAGAGTCCATGTTTCTTGACA
>ERZ773099.717-NODE-717-length-26515-cov-15.033447_pt1 | contig 26515 bp, 21 predicted proteins | sample MGYA00511120_ERZ773099 | MGnify/ENA primary metagenome ERZ773099 (study PRJEB29015, sample SAMEA2738012) | human oral metagenome | biome: human oral; feature: human-associated habitat; material: dental | place: China | collected 2104 ... | reverse complement strand
CTTATTGCTCGCGAGAACGGTACTTGTTCGTCGTGAGAACGGTACTTATTGCCCGTGAGAACGGACGCGTTCACAGCAGGCTCCCAGGGTCGTCCCAGAGACGGTGGGCCGTCGTCGGGGCGAGGGCCGGGAGGGGACAGGAGACACGAGGAACAGCCTCAGAATACCGGTATTGGGCCCGAGGCATGACAGGATGCCGCTCATGACGATGCGCGCGCTTGTTCTCGACGCCCCCGGTGACCCGCAGTCCCTCCACATCGCACAGATCCCCGTCCCCGAGCCCGGCCCCGGTCAGGTGCTGGTGCGGGTCCACGCCTGTGGCCTGAACCCGGTGGACGTCAAGACCGCCCGCAGCGGCGACGACGCCTGGCACTGGCCCCACGTGCTGGGCCTGGACGTGGCCGGGACCGTGGAGGCCGTGGGGGAGGGGGCCGAGCAGGCCGCGACCATCCCCGAGCTGGGCGTGGGCAGCCGCGTGGTCCTCCACCACGACCTGCGCCGCGGCGGGGGCTACGCCGACTACGTGGTGGTGGACGCCTGCGCCCTGGCCCGGATCCCCCAGGGGGTCTCGGCCCAGGACGCCGCCGCCCTGCCCTGCGCCGCCATGACCGCCTACCAGGCGCTGACCCGCCTGGCGCTGACCTCGGGCAGCAGCTTCCTGGTCACCGGCGGTGCCGGAGGGGTGGGGGGCTACGCCGTCCAGCTGGCCCGTCACCTGGGGACCCGGGTCATTGCCACGGCCTCGGCGGCCAACCTGGACTACGTGCGCTCCCTGGGCGCGGACGAGGTCATTGACTACCAGTCCCAGGACGTGGTGGCCCAGGTGCGTGAGCGCACTGACGGGCGCGGGGTCGACGCCGTCCTGGACACGGTGGGCAGCCGGTCGGCCACCGACAACCTGCGCGCCCTGGCCTTCAACGGCGCCCTGGCGTACACGGCCGGCCGTCCCGACCTGGACGTCCTGCCCCCCTTCGGGGTCTCCCCCTCGCTGCACGAGATCTCCCTGGGGGCGGCCTACTCCCACGGGGACGAGGTCGCCGTGCGCGACCTGTCCGTCATGCTCGCCGAGCTGCTCTCCCTGCTGCTGGAGGGCGGCATCGACCCCTGCGTCCAGGAGGTGCTCGACCTGGAGGACGTGCCCCGCGGCCTGGAGCGCCTGGCCACCGGGCACGGGCGGGGCAAGATCGTGGCCGCCGTCAGCTCCGAGCCCCAGGAGGACCTGGTCGCGAGCGACGACGCCGGGGACAGGATCCGCGAGGAGGTGGCCCAGGTGATTAGTGCCGGGATCGAGGACGAGGACGCCGAGCCGGCCACGGACCCGGCTGCCGCGGACCCCGACGGTGAGCCCCAGGACGAGGATGCCTAGGAGGTGCGTGCCGGGGACGACGCCGCTTCCGACGCAGAGGACGACGCCGCGCGGCAGAGAGGCCTGAGCCGGTAGGACCGGTCGGGCCCCGTCCCTCGTCTCCTGCCGCGGCAGGCGCCCCGACGCCGGGGCGCGAGCACCGGCCCCTGCCGTAGCGGACCGGCCGTCGGCGTCGCGTGAGGCGACGTCGGCACTGACACCCGGCCCCTGCCGCGGCAGGCGGCCGCCTCGGCACTGCGCCCACCGCGGCCGACCTGGCCCACAGGTCTGAGAGGCAGCGGACACCTGGATTGCTTGCACTAGAAGATATATCGTGCCATAGTCTCTTCCAGTGCTAGCAGGATTGAGGTGGTCGGGTTGTCGCGTCCTCCGTCGGACCCTTTGAGGGCTCCGGGCCCCGGGCTCGCCCCGGGAACCGGTGGGCTCACCCCTGGTGCCGGTCCCACCCCCAGTACGGGGCCTACTCCGGGCACCGGGCTCATCGCTGGTACCGAGCCCACTCCGGGCACCGGGCCCACTGGTGCCGGCCCCGCCGGGACCGGCTCCCCGGGAACCGGGGCCGCCACCAGCCCGGCGTGGGAGGCCGAGGCCCGTGACCTGGCCGGCCAGGTGCTGCGTCACCTGGGGGCGATGCACCACGGCAGGAGCCAGGACATCCAGGCCGGCACGCGGGGTGAGACCGCCGTCCTGCTCTTCCTGTCCCACCGGCGTGGCGGACCGGGGCGCCCGGAGACGGACGCCTGTCTCACCCCCGGCGTCCTGGCTGCCGCCCTGGGCCTGAGCAGCGCCCGCGTAGCCAATATCCTCAAGAGCCTGGAGCGCAAGGGACGGGTCGAGCGCCTCCACGACACCGTGGACCGCCGGCGGGTGCTCGTCCGGCTCACCCCGGCGGGGCAGAAGGAGGTCCGCCGTCGGGGCGAGGAGATGCTGGCCAGCACCACCTGCCTGCTCACGGCCCTGGGTCCTGAGGACGGGCGCGCCGCGGTGCGCATCCTCGGACGGATCCGCGAGCTCGTGGACTCCGGGGCCCTCCCCCCGCCCCCGCCGCCTGCGGACACCTGACCACCGGCCCACCGCGCAGCTGGCCGGCCACGCACGCAGCCAGCTGGCCTACGCAGCCAGCCCACCAGCTGGCCCGCACACGCAGCTGGCCCGCGCAGCTGGCCGGCCCACCGCGCCCCAGACCACCCTCCGCCCCGCCTCCTTGGAGGCAGGGCCGTACGCTAAGGAGCAGCACATGCTGAACGTCCTGAGACGTCTTCCCCCCAGGGAGAGGCGTATGGCGGGCACCGCCCTCGTCTTTATCGTGCTCCAGGTCTGGCTGGATCTGAGGCTCCCGGACTACATGTCCACCATTACCACCCTGGTGACCACCCAGGACTCGGCCATGGGCGAGGTGCTCAGGCAGGGCGGCTACATGCTCGCCTGCGCCCTGGGCTCCATGGCCTGCGCGGTCGCCGTGGGCTACCTCGCCGCCCGCACCGCCGCGGGCCTGGCCCGCTCTCTGCGCGAGGAGGTCTTTGACCACTCCCTGGCCTTCTCCGACGCCGAGGTCGGCCGGTTTTCGGCACCGAGCCTGATCAACCGCGTCACCAACGACGTCACCCAGATCCAGGGCGTCATCGCCATGGGCATGCAGGCCGTGGTCAAGGCCCCCATCCTCGCGGTGTGGGCGGTCATTAAGATCTCGGGCAAGGCCTGGGAGTGGACCACCGCCACGGCCGTGGCCGTCATTGTCCTGTGCACAATGCTCGGGGTCATTATCGTCGTGGCCATCCCGCGCTTCCAGCGCATCCAGGGCCTCACCGACGTCCTGGGGAGGGTCTCGCGCGAGCAGCTCACCGGCATCCGCGTGGTGCGCGCCTACAACGCCGAGGCGTACCAGGAGCGCAAGTTCGCCGGTGCCAATGACGACCTCACCGGCAACAACCTCGTGGCCAACCGGGTCATGGCGATTATGGGCCCTGGTATGATCTTTATCTCCTCGGGCCTGACCCTGTCGGTCTACGCCATTGGCGCCCACCTCGTCGAGGCCGCCGCCGGAGCGGACCGCGTGGCCCTCTTTGCGGACATGGTGGTCTTCTCCAACTACGCCATGCAGGTCGTCATGGCCTTTATGCTCCTGACGCTGGTCTTTATCCTCCTGCCGCGCGCCCAGGTCTCCGCCCGCCGCATTACCGAGGTCCTGCGCACCGTCCCCAGCGTCGCCGACGGCGCCACGGCCGACGGGGCCCCGCCGGCCGCGCCCGGCCAGGAGGCCGGTACCGTCACCTTCGAGAACGTGTCCTTCCGCTACGCGGGGGCGGGCGACGACGCTTTGACTAACATCAGCTTCACCGCCCTGGCCGGCCAGACGGTCGCCTTTATCGGCGCCACCGGGAGCGGCAAGTCCACCCTGGTCAACCTCGTCCCCCGCTTCGCCGACGTCACCGCCGGACGTGTCCTCGTGGACGGCCGGGACGTGCGCGACCACGCCCTGAGCGACCTGCGCGGCCGTATCGGCTACGTGCCCCAGCGCTCCTACCTCTTCAGCGGGACCGTGGCCTCCAACGTCGCCTACCCCCATGGGGACGAGCTCACCGAGCCGGGGCGTGACGACGCCGTGGGGCGGGCCCTGGAGACCGCCCAGGCCTCCGGGTTCGTCGCCGAGATGGAGGGCGGGGCCGACGCCACCATCACCCAGGGCGGTACCAACGTCTCCGGCGGGCAGCGCCAGCGCCTGTCCATTGCCCGGGCCCTGGCCGCCAGCCCCGGGATCCTCATCTTCGACGACTCCTTCTCGGCCCTGGACTACACCACCGACCGCGCCCTGCGCCGCGCCCTGGCCCGGCGCTACCCGCGCGCCACCACCCTCGTGGTGGCCCAGCGCATTGGCACCATCCGCGACGCCGACCAGATCATCGTCCTGGAGCACGGCCGGGTGGTGGGCCAGGGGACCCACGCGGAGCTCCTCGCCACCTGCCCCACCTACCAGGAGATCGCCAGCTCTCAGCTCAGCAAGGAGGAGCTCCGTGCCTGACACCACCGACAGGACCGCCCGCCCCACCGGCCTGGCCACCAGCCGGGCCGACGACCGGACCGACGCCCGGCCCGAGGCGGAGGAGGTAGCGGAGGCGGCCCTGGCCCTGCGTCCCCGCCTCGTGGCCCGCCACCCCGTCCGGGAGGGCTTTAAGGCCTACCTGCGGCCCCACCGCTGGACGATCTGCCTCTCGGCGCTCATGGCGCTGGGCGGCTCCGTCCTCAATCTCGTCGGCCCCTCCCAGCTCTCCAGGATCACGAACATCGTGGCCGAGGGGCTCACCGGCGGCGTCGACCTGGCCCGGGTCGGGCGCCTCACCGCGGTCCTGGCCCTCCTCTACGCCCTGGGGCTCGTGCTCAACTACGTCCAGGGCTACCTCATGGCCGGCGTGGTCCAGTCCACCACCCGTGCCGTGCGCCAGGACCTGTCGCGCAAGTTCAACCGGCTCCCGCTGAGCTACCTGGACTCACGCTCCACCGGCGACGTGCTCTCCCGCGTCACCAACGACGTGGACACCATGAGCCAGTCCATGAACCAGTCCATGTCCTCCCTGGTCTCCTCGGCGGCCCTCCTGGTGGGCAGCACCGTCATGATGCTCTGGACGAACTGGGTCCTCGCGCTGGCCGGCATTGCCGCGGCCCTGCTGGGCATGACCCTGACCATGGGGACCGTACGCAGGTCCCAGGTGTACTTCCAGCGCCAGGCCGAGCAGCTGGGGGCGCTCAACGGCCACGTGGAGGAGACCTACGACGGCTTCACCGTGGTCAAGGCCTTCCGGGGCGAGGCGCGGGCCAGCCGCGTCATGCACGAGCGCAACGACGAGCTCTACGACTCCGCCTGGAGGAGCCAGTTCCTCTCAGGTCTCATGATGCCCCTGATGATCTTCGTCGGGAACCTCTCCTACGTGGTGGTCTGCGTGGTGGGCGCCGTGCTGGCCATGGACGGGTCCATCGAGTTCGGCACGATCGTGGCCTTCATGGTCTACGTCCGCCTGTTCACCCAGCCCCTGCAGACCGTCGGCCAGGTGGCCAGCTCCCTCCAGCCCATGACGGCGGCCGCGCGCCGCGTCTTCACCCTGCTGGACGAGGAGGAGATGGGCCCGGAGGTCACCAGCGACGACCCGGCGGGCGCACCGCGCCCCGGCGAGGTGGTGCGCGGCGCGGTGGACGTGGAGCACCTGCGCTTCGGCTACACCAGGGACCGCGTCGTCCTCCACGACTTCTCCGCACGGGTGGAGCCCGGCCAGAAGGTGGCCATCGTGGGGCCCACGGGGGCGGGGAAGACCACCATTGTCAACCTCCTCATGCGTTTCTACGAGGCCGACTCCGGGTCGATCCGCATTGACGGGCACGACGTGACGGCCATGACCCGCGCCCAGCTGCGCGACATGTTCGGCATGGTCCTCCAGGACACGTGGACCTTCCAGGGGACCCTGCGGGAGAACCTCGTGTACGACGTCGAGGGCGTGGACGACGAGCGCCTGGACGAGATCTGCGCCGCCACCGGTATCACGGAGTTGGTCCGCCAGCTGCCGCAGGGCTATGACACGCTCCTGGACGAGACCGTCACCCTCTCGGCGGGCCAGAAGCAGCTCATGACCATTGCCCGGGCCATGGTCAAGGACGCCCCCCTGCTCGTCCTGGACGAGGCGACGTCCTCCGTGGACACCCGCACCGAGATCCAGGTCCAGGCGGCCATGGACCGCCTCATGCAGGGGCGGACGAGCTTCGTCATCGCCCACCGCCTGTCCACGATCAGGAACGCGGACCTCATCCTCTACCTCGAGGGCGGGGACGTCAAGGAGTCCGGCACCCACGCCGAGCTCCTGGAGCGCGGTGGGGCCTACGCCGCGCTGTACAACAGCCAGTTCGACCCTGCCTGACCCCCGCCCGGCGGCGCCCGGTGGCGGAGCCAGCCCGGTGGCGTCCGTCGGCACGGGGCCCGCAGGTGGCGGGGCTGGTTCGGGGGCGACGCCCGGTGGCGGGGCCGGCCCGGTAGTGGGGCCCGCAGGCCGCGGCGCGGCGCCCGGTGGCGGCGCACGCGCTCCTGGGCGCCTCGCGCATAGGATCAGGCCACAATGACAGACAGCCCCACCACCGGTACCACCCGCACCCTCGTCCTGCCCGGCGACCTCGCCCCCGTCCAGATCCTCGGCGCCCGCGACGAGGTGCTGCGCGCCGTCGAGAAGGGGTTCCCGGACGTGGACATCCACGTGCGCGGCACCGCCGTCACCGTCAGCGGTCAGGCGCCCCGGGTGGACACCGTCATGGTGCTGCTCAGCGAGCTCATTGACGTCGCCCGCACGGGCACGCCCCTGGGCGCGGACGCCGTCGAGCGCGCCATCAGCCTGCTGGAGGCCGCCGCCCGCCCCGTCGAGGTCCTGGCCGAGGACGTCCTGACCGCCCGCGGCCGCACCATCCGCCCCAAGTCGCTGGGGCAGAAGGCCTACACCGACGCCATTGAGGAGTCCACCATCACCTTCGGCGTCGGCCCGGCCGGGACCGGCAAGACCTACCTGGCCATGGCCAAGGCCGTGGACGCCCTGGCCCGCCAGCAGGTCTCCCGCATTATCCTGACCCGCCCCGCCGTGGAGGCCGGGGAGAGCCTGGGCTTCCTGCCCGGGAGCCTGACCGACAAGATCGACCCCTACCTGCGCCCCCTCTACGACGCCCTGCACGACATGCTCGAGCCCCAGGCCCTGCCCCGGCTCATGGCCGCCGGCACCATCGAGGTGGCGCCCCTGGCCTACATGCGCGGACGCACCCTCAACGACGCCTTCGTCATCCTGGACGAGGCCCAGAACACCACTCCCGAGCAGATGAAGATGTTCCTCACCCGCCTGGGCTTCGGCTCCAAGATGGTGGTCACCGGGGACACCTCCCAGGTGGACCTGCCCGGGGGCCGCCCCAGCGGGCTCGTCGTGGTACGGCGTATCCTTCAGGACGTGGAGGGGGTGCGCTTCTGCGAGCTCGGGGCGGCCGACGTCGTGCGCCACCGCCTGGTGGGCCGCATTATCGAGGCCTACTCCCGCTACGACGCCGAGGCGGCCGCCCTGGCGGCGGGGCAGGGCGGGCGCCACCGCCAGGGCCGCTACCGTCCCGGGGCCCGCCCCCGCAACCAGCCTGCCGCAGCCGTGAGGAGAACCGCGCATGACCACTGAGGTCAACAACGAGACCGACGTCCAGATCGACGGCGCCGAGTTCGCCGCCCTGGCCGACCACGTGCTGCGGGCCATGCACGTCAACCCCATGGCCGAGCTCAATATCATCTTCATTGAGCCCGACCCCATGGCCGAGCTCCACCTGCGCTGGCTGGACCTGCCCGGCCCCACCGACGTCATGAGCTTCCCCATGGACGAGCTGCGCCCGGGCACACCCGGCTCCGAGACCCCGCCGGGGACCCTGGGCGACATTGTCATCTGCCCCCAGGTGGCCGCCCAGCAGGCCCTGGCGGCCGGGCACTCCACGGTGGAGGAGATGCTGCTGCTGACCACCCACGGCATCCTCCACCTGCTGGGCTACGACCACGCCGAGCCCAAGGAGAAGCAGGAGATGTTCGAGCTCCAGCGCACCCTGCTGCTGACCTTCCTGGCGGAGCGGCAGGCATGAGCCACGTGCCGGTCGCCTTCCTGGTGCTCTGCGCCGTCACGGCGCTCGCCCTCGGGGCCGTCCTGGCCGCGGGGGAGTCGGCGCTGGTGCGCATGACCCGGGCCGCCGCCGAGGACCTGGTGGACCAGGGGCACCGGGGGTCGGAGCAGGTCGTGGAGCTGACCCGACGCCGCAGCCAGGTGCTGACCACCGTGGGCAGCACCCGGGTGGCGGTCTACATGCTCGCCGCGATCCTGCTGACCCTGGCCGTCGCCAGCGTCCTGACCTCCTGGTGGCAGGTCCTGGGGGTGTCGCTGGTGCTCAACACCCTGCTGCTGGGCGGGGTCGTGGGCCTGTCCCCGCGCACCCTGGGACGGCGCGACCCCGAGGGCGTCCTGCTGGTCCTGGCCGGCCTGCTGCTGCGGGTCAACTCCCTGGGGGCCCCCTGGCGCTGGCTGGAGCAGCGTTTCGGGCGCTCCTCCACCCTGACCCAGGCCGAGGCCCGGGAGGTCGTGGGCCAGGAGCTGCGTGAGATGATCGACGAGATCGGGCAGCCGCAGTCCATTGAGGACGAGGACCGCCAGATGCTGCGCAGCGTGGTCGAGCTGGGGCAGACCCTGGTGCGCGAGGTCATGGTGCCCCGTACCGACATGGTCACCATTGACGCCGCCAAGACCATGGCCTCCGCGCTGCGCCTGTTCGTGCGCTCGGGCTACTCGCGCGTGCCCGTGGTGGGGGAGGACGCCGACGACGTGCGCGGCATCCTCTACCTCAAGGACGTGCTGCGCCACGTCACCGAGGACCCCGGGCGCGAGCACCACGAGGTGGGCTCCTACGCCAGGGAGGCCGTCTACGTCCCGGAGACGAAGCTCGCCGACGACCTCCTGCGCGAGATACAGGTCAGCCACGTCCACATGGTCCTGGCCGTGGACGAGTACGGGGGCACCGCCGGGCTGGTGACCCTGGAGGACCTGCTGGAGGAGGTCGTCGGTGACCTGACCGACGAGCACGACCACGCCGAGCCGGAGGCCGAGGACCTGGGCGGGGGCGTCTACCGGGTCCCGGTGCGCCTGGGCCTGGACGAGCTCGGGGAGCTCTTCGGCACCCAGGTCGAGGACGACGACGTGGACACCGCCGGGGGCCTGCTCACCAAGGCCGTCGGCCGGGTCCCCCTGCCCGGGGCGGTGGGCTACGCCCAGGGCCTGCGCCTGGAGGCCGAGCAGGCCATGGGGCGACGCCGCCAGGTCGCCACCCTCCTTGCCAGCCGCGACCCCGGGCCCGCCTCCGGGTAGCGGCCCGCCGGCGCGCCCCGCCTCCCGGCCGCCTGCCCCCGGGACCGGCTGCGCCTGCCGCGCCGAGGGCGTGGCAGACTACCGGGTGGTACCCGTAAGACCTCGCCTCGGCGCCGGGCCGCCCGCAGCGCGGGCACGGCGCGTGGCGGAGCCCCCAGAGAGGCCAGAGAGGACAGCGCCCATGAGCGACCCAGCCAGCGAGCAGACCGGCGACGGCGGTGCCGGCGCCGGCACCACCGCCGGTGAGCCCGTCCGCCCTCCCGACGGCGCGCACGACCCGGCGCCCGCCTCGGCGCGCGTGGAGGTCCCCGAGGCCCCTCAGGGCTTCCGCGCCGGCTTCGTGTGCCTGGTCGGGCGCCCCAACACGGGTAAGTCCACCCTGACCAACGCCCTGGTGGGCACCAAGGTGGCGATCACCTCCGGCCGCCCCCAGACCACCCGGCACAACGTGCGCGGCGTCGTCCACCGCCAGGACGCCCAGCTGGTCCTGGTGGACACCCCCGGGCTCCACCGTCCCAGGACCCTGCTGGGCAGGCGGCTCAACGACCTGGTCCGCGAGACCCTGGCGGACGTGGACGTCATCGCCTTCTGCCTGCCGGCCAACGAGAGGATCGGGCCGGGTGACCGCTACATCGCCCGCGACCTGGCCGGGCTGCGCGCCCCCGTGGTCGCCGTGGTCACCAAGACGGACACCGTCAGCCGCCAGGCCCTGGCCGCCCAGCTCCTGGCCGTGGACGCGCTGGGGGACTGGGCGGACATCGTCCCGGTCTCGGCCGTGCGCGGCGAGCAGGTCGGCGTGCTGACCGACGTGCTCGTCTCCCACCTGCCCCCCTCCCCGCCCCTGTACCCCACCGGGGAGGTCACCGACGAGCCCGTGGAGGTCATGGTCGCCGAGCTCGTGCGCGAGGCCGCCCTGGAGGGGGTGCGTGACGAGCTGCCGCACTCCCTGGCGGTGGTCGTGGACGAGATCGTCGACCCCCGCTCCGCCCGCGAGCGGGGCAGCCGTGTCAAGGGGTCGGGCAACCGCCTCCAGGTGCGGGTGAGCCTGGTCGTGGAGCGTGACTCCCAGAAGGCCATTGTCATCGGGCGGGGCGGGGCCCGCCTCAAGGAGGTGGGGGTGCGCGCCCGCGCCGGGATCGAGCGGCTCCTGGGCCGCAGGGTCTACCTGGACCTGCACGTGCGCACCGCCAGGGACTGGCAGTCCGACCCCAGGGCCCTGGCCCGGCTCGGCTTCTGAGCGCGGGCGGCGGCGTGCCGACTGACTCCGCTGGTCAGCACCCCTGGCAGGGACCTCAGTCCTAGTCGTGTCGGCGTCTGCGCCACCTCCCTGCCCGTCGCCCCCAGGCCCCGCACCCTGGTGCCGCCGGCGCCCCCGAGACGACACCTCGTAATATAGGTGCGTAGACCGCCGCAATGACGCACACTGTGGGGGTCACCGCACGCCCCGCGAAAGGCAGCCCCCCATGAAGGCCCCCGTCTCCGGCCCCACCCGTCCGCCCTCCGCCCGGGAGCGCCGCTGCCCCGACCATCTGTGGGACCTTGGTCTCAGGGCGGTGGAGCGGGCCCGCCGCTGGGCCGACGAGTCCGTCAACGAGCCCACGCCGCGCACCGCCAGGCTCCTGTCCTCCGTCCTGGCCGACCCCGAGGGCCTGGGCTTCACCACCCGCTTCGTGGACGACGTGGTGCGCCCCGCCGACCTCGACGTGGCCGCTGCGGCCCTGACCAGGCTCGCCGCCGGGCGCACCGACTTCCTGCCCGTCCCCCTGGCCGCCGCCATGGGCCTGGGGGGCGCGGCCGCCCGCCTGGCCCCCAGGGCCGTGGCCGCCGTGGCCCGCCGCACCTTCCGGGAGCTGGTGGGCGACCTCGTGGTCGACGCCACCGACCGGGGCCTGGGCCCCGCCCTGGCCAGGCTGCGCGCCGGAGGCAACCGCCTCAACGTCAACCTCCTGGGGGAGGCGGTCCTGGGGGAGAGGGAGGCCGCCCGCCGCCTGGCCGAGGTCTCCCGCCTGGTCACCCGCGAGGACGTGGACTACGTCTCCGTCAAGGTCTCGGCCGTCACCGGCCCCCACAACCCCTGGGGCTTTACCGAGGTCGTCGCCCACGGCGTGGAGGTCCTCAGCCCCCTGTACCGCCTGGCCCGCGACCACGGCACCTTTGTCAACCTGGACATGGAGGACTACAAGGACCTCGACCTCACCCTGGCGGTCTTCACCGGGATCCTCGACCAGGAGGACCTGCGCGACTACGAGGCCGGCGTCGTCCTGCAGGCCTACCTGCCCGACTCCCCGGCCGCCATGGAGCGCCTCCAGGCCTGGGCGGCCCGGAGGGTGGCGGGGGGCGGGGCCCGGGTCAAGGTGCGCGTGGTCAAGGGCGCCAACCTGTCCATGGAGAGGGTGGACGCCGAGATCCACGGCTGGGAGCTGACCACCTGGCCCACCAAGCAGGCCACCGACACCAACTACAAGCGCATGCTCACCTGGGCCATGACCCCCGAGCGCACCGCCAACGTGCGCCTGGGCGTGGCCGGGCAGAACCTCTTCGACATCGCCTTCGCCTACGAGCTGCGCGCCGCCCGCCTGGAGGACACCGACGCCGTGGAGTTCGAGATGCTCTCGGGCATGGCCACCGACCTGGCCGAGGTGGTGCGCCGTGACGTGGGGCACCTGCTGCTCTACGTCCCCGTGGTCCACCCCCACGAGTTCGACGTCGCCGTCTCCTACCTGGTGCGACGCCTGGAGGAGAACGCCGCCCCCGCGAACTTCATGTCCGGGGTCTTCTCCCTGGCCACCGACGGGTCCGTGTTCGCCCGTGAGCGCGACCGCTTCCTGGCCTCCCTGGCCGACCTCGACCCCGGTGCGCCCCTGCCCGCCCCCCGCCGGGTCCAGGACCGCCTGGCCGAGGCCGGGGCCGGGGTGCCCGAGCCGACCGGGAGCCTGGAGGAGCGCTCCAGCCGCCCCTTTGCCTCCACCCCCGACTCCGACCCGTCCCTGGAGGCCAACCGCCGCTGGGCCCGTGGTATCGCCGAGGCCGTGCCCACCTCCACGCGCGGCGCCCAGGCGGTCCAGGACGCCCAGGGGGCCTGGGCCACCACCGCCGACGTCGACGCCGCCCTCGCCTCCGTGGCCCGGGCCGCCGCCGACTGGGCCGCGCTGGGGGCCCGGGAGCGGGCCGCCGTCCTCCACCACGCCGGGGACGTCCTGGCCGCCCGCCGCGGCGAGCTCATCGAGGTCGCCGCCTCCGAGGCCGGCAAGACCATTGACCAGGCCGACCCGGAGGTCAGTGAGGCCATTGACTTCTGCCACCACTACGCGGCCGCCGCCCTGGATCTGGAGGACCCCGCCTACCTGGTGGGGGCCCGCTTCGAGCCCGTGGCCGTGACCGTGGTCGCCTCCCCCTGGAACTTCCCGCTGGCCATCCCCGTGGGCGGCACCGTGGCGGCCCTGGCCACCGGCAGCGGCGTCGTCCTCAAGCCGGCGCCCCCGGCCCGCCGCTGCGCCGCCGAGCTCGTGCGGGCCCTGCACGACGCGGGCGTGCCCGCCGGCGTCCTGGTCCTGGCCCCCGTGGAGGACGGCGAGGTCTCCCGGCACCTGGTGACCCACCCGGGTGTGGGGCGCGTGGTCCTCACCGGCTCCTACGACACCGCCCGCCTCTTCCGCTCCTGGAGGCCGGACATGCACCTGCTGGGGGAGACCAGCGGCAAGAACGCCATTGTGGTCACCCCCTCGGCCGACCCGGACCTGGCGGTGCGCGACGTGGTGGCCTCCGCCTTCGCCCACGCCGGGCAGAAGTGCTCGGCGGCCTCCCTGCTGGTCCTGGTGGGCTCGGCGGGCCGCTGCGCGCGCCTGGCCCGACAGCTCATTGACGCCGCCGCCTCCCTGCGGGTGCTCGGCCCCTGGCACCTGGACTCCCAGGTCGGCCCGGCCGTGGTGCCCGACGACCCCAAGGCCCTGCGGGGCCTGACCACCCTGGGGCCCGGTGAGCGCTGGGTGCTCGAGCCCCGCTACCTGGGTGGCGGGCTGTGGCGCCCCGGCATCCGCGTGGGGGTGGCCCCCGGCAGCGAGTTCCACCTCACCGAGTACTTCGCCCCGGTCCTGGGGGTCATGCGCGTGGAGACCCTCCAGGAGGCCGTGGACGTCGTCAACGCCGTGGACTACGGGCTCACCTCGGGCCTGCAGACCCTCGACCGCGACGAGCTGGCCACCTGGCTGGAGGGCGTCCAGGCCGGCAACCTCTACGTCAACCGCGGCATCACCGGCGCCATTGTGCGCCGCCAGCCCTTCGGCGGCTGGAAGCGCTCGGCGGTCGGCGCGACCACCAAGGCCGGCGGCCCCAGCTACCTGCTGGGCCTGGGGGACGTCGTGGCCGCCGACGCCGCCCCGCCCGGGACCGGGGACCTGCGGGCGCACCTGGACGGAGGGGTCAGGGCCGTCTACGACGCCGTCCGCTCCGACCTGGGCCGTGAGGACTCCGTGTTCCTCCACCAGGCGCTGCTGGCCGACGCCGAGGCCTGGGAGGGCGCCTACGGGCGCAGCCGGGACGTGAGTGCCCTGGCGTGCGAGCGCAACGTCCTGCGCTACCGGCCCACCGCGGTGGTCGTGCGGGCCGAGGCCGGCACCCACCTGGCCGACCTGGTCCGGGTCCTGGCGGCCGGCGTGCGCGCTGCGGGGCCGCTGAGCCTGTCGGTGGCCGAGCCGCTGCCCCAGGAGCTGGGCGCCGCCCTGACGGGGGCCGGGGTGGTGGTGGCCGTGGAGCGGGGCCGGGTGTGGGGCGCCCGCCTGGCCGACACGGCCGCCTGCGGCCCCCAGGGGGCGCGGGTTCGGGTCCTCGGCCCGCGCGCCCAGCCGGCCCGGGAGCGGTGGGAGCAGGCCTGCCGGGCCACCTCCGGCAGCCCCGACGTCGCCCTGTACACCGGCGCGGTGACCGCCTGCCCGCACACCGAGCTGCTGCCCTTCCTGCGCGAGCAAGCCGTGTCGGTCACCGCCCACCGCTTCGGCACCCCGCTGGACCTGGCCGCCGGGCTGCTCTAGGGCGCCGGCCCTTAAGCGGCAGCGGGGGCGGGGGCCAATCCGCTCGGCCCCCGCCCCGCTGCCGGTCTGTCCAACGGTGAGACCGGGGACTCAGGCGAGCCTGATCCCCGCCCCCGCTGCCGGCCTCGTCGCGCGCTGCAGGCGCGCGACGGGTCTACCGGCTCGCGCCAGCCTTCTTGGGCTCCTCCAGGCCCAGGTACTCGTCCATGTCCTCCAGGGCGACCCCCTTGGTCTCGGGCATGACGAGGATGACCCAGAACAGCAGGCCCACCATGCACACGAAGAAGAAGCCGAAGCCGGCCGCCGGCCCGATCCTGGCCACGACGCCGGGGAAGAGCCAGGTAATGACCGCGGCCGCGGTCCAGTGCGTCAGCGAGCCCAGCGACTGTCCCCGGGCCCTAATGCGCGAGGGGAAGATCTCGGACAGGAAGACCCAGATGACCGACCCCTCGCCGAAGGCGTGCGAGGCGATGAACAGGGCCAGGGCCGCGAGCACCAGGTAGGAGGCCCCGCCGGGGCTGCCGGTGGAGCCATCGGCGCCGTTGTTCTTGATGACGGTGAGGAAGAGGACCGCCAGGGTCCCCAGGGAGACCAGGTAGCCCACGGTCCCGATGAGCATGAGCCTGCGCCGGCCCACCCGGTCGATAATGGACACCGCCGCCACGGTGGCCACCAGGTTGACCAGGCCGATGCCGGCGGACTGCAGGAAGGATGCCGTCGTGTCGAAGCCGGCGAGCCTGAAGATCTCGGGGGCGTAGTACAGGACGGCGTTAATGCCCGAGAGCTGGTTGAAGGCCGCGATGGCGATGGCCAGGAGGATGACCTTGCGGTTCTGCCTGACGAAGAAGGGCGCCTTGGTGGCGTTGAGGGCCCGGTCCTGCTCGATCTGGGCGCGGACCTCGGCGACCATGGTGGCGGCCTCCTCCTCGTCGTCCGTCAGGCGCTGGGCGACGGCCTCGCCCTCGGCGATGCGGCCCTGGCCGATGAGCCAGCGCGGGGTCTCGCAGATGGTGGGCAGCAGGGCCAGGAAGATCAGCGTGGGGATGGCCATGGCCGCCAGCATGTAGCGCCACTCGACCGTTGTCGGGTCGCCGGACACGATCGCCGGGACGAGCTTGAGGACCACGACATTGGACAGGTAGGCCGTCAGGATGCCGATGACTACGGACAGCTGCACCAGGCCCACCAGGCGGCCGCGCTTTGAGGGCGGGGCGATCTCCGCGGTGTAGATGGGCGACAGGACGCTGGCCATGCCCACGCCCACGCCTCCCAGGAGCCGGAAGGCCATGAGGAGCCACAGGTTGGGGGAGATGGCCGTGAGCAGGGACCCGGCGAGGAAGAGGAAGCCGATCCACACCAGGACGCGCTTGCGCCCGTAGCGGTCGGCGGGCCTGCCGGCGATCACGGCCCCGATAATGGTGCCGATGAGCGCGGTGGCCACCACGAAGCCGTACCGGGTCTCGGTGATGCCGAAGTGCGCGATAATGCCTCTCTGGGCTCCGGAGATGACCGCGGTGTCAAAACCGAAGATGAGTCCTCCGACTGCTGCGACAATGGATGATCGTAGGACGAGTGGGTTCATAGTTGTGACTTCTCCTGGGGTGGGGTGGTGCGTGCTCACGCTGTTGTGCAGCACGTCGGAGAGAGTTGGGCCGATAGGAGTCAGCGGGCCTGCGCGCAGGCGTCGGCGTACACGGGGCGGGGGAGGTGCCGACGGCCCTGCGTGCCGTGGGCGGTCTCCTCGCGCGAGGGTGCCGGTGACCGGCACCGAGGGCCCTGCGCGGTGGGCGCACGGCTGGGGCGGGTCCCCTCCCGACGTCGGGAGGGACATACCAGTAAGTAAAATATGGTGTGTAACACATGTCAAGTTGTAGCGGTGTGCGTCTTAAGGGGGCCGGGTGGCGGGCGCACGCGCGCGTGCCGCCCTCCTGGTCGGCAGGGCGGCACGCGGCGGGGGACGGATCCTGGCTCGGCCCGCGGGGGCGCTCGGCGGCCTGGTCTCACCTCAGGCGGGGGAACTCCTCCAGGGAGAACACCGACTCCACGGGCACGTCGAAGTACCGGGCGATGCGCAGCGCCAGGTGCAGGGAGGGGGCGTACTCGCCGCGCTCCAGGTAGCCCACCGTCTGGTAGTGCACACCCAGGGCCTGGGCGAGCTCGCGGCGGCTGACCCTGCGGTCGGCGCGCAGGACCGCGATCCGGTTGTGGACGCTCTCCTCGGCCATTACAGGCCCGACTGCGAGCGGATAGTGGACTGCATACGGGACAGGGTACCGATGCTCTCCCTGCGGAAGGAGCGGCGGATGACCGCGGGCACCGCCGCGAAGCCGACGACGGCCCAGGCCGCCAGGACCCCTGCGGCCAGGGCCGGGGCGAAGGCCCCGCCGGCCTCCCAGGCCGGGTCGCCCGCCAGCGCCCACCGGCTCAGGTGCCCCGACCAGTACGTGGGCAGGACCAGCTGGATCCCCTGGGCCCAGCCCGGGAGCCAGGTCAGGGGGAAGAGGACGCCGCTGGTGAGTACGAGGGCGAAGATGACCAGGTAGGTGACCAGCATGCTGTAGACGCCCCGTGCCAGGGCGCCCATGAGGAAGCCCAGGGGGGCCGAGGCGACGGCGGACAGCGCGATGAGCGGCAGGCAGGTCAGGATCTGGGACGCGCTCAGGGGCAGGTCGACGAAGAGTACGGCGGCCAGGAGCATGGCCGCCTGGATCGCCATGGTGTTCGCAATGGTGGAGATCGTCTTGCCGAGCGCCCACACGGCCGGGCCGTGGGGCAGGATGCGCACCCGCAGCAGGGCGCCTCCGACGCGGTCGCCGTAGGTCTCCCCGACGATCTGCATGGTGATAAAGCAGCTGAACGCGCCGATGCTGCCGGCGACGAACATGGGGCCGAACGCCGTAGCCGCGTCGACGGCGCCGTTGCTGAGCCTGCCGACCAGGATGACGGGGACGGCTGTGAACAGCAGCGAGATGGCCCCCGTTCCCAGGATGACCGGCCGCAGGTCGCTGGCCGCCTGCCGGGCGGCCGCGTGCAGGACGGCGGGGACGGTGCGCATGGTCATGACTGCTCCTCCTTGTTCACCAGGGCGAGGTAGGTCTCCTCCAGGGTGGGGCGGGTAATGGTGAGGTCGGTGATGGCGCCCAGGTCGAGCTGGGCCAGGAAGCGCTCGGGGGCGGCGGTGGCGTGGACGTGGTGCTCCCCGTCCTGGACCCAGGTGACCTCGGCGTCGTGGCCCAGGCGCTCGCGCAGGGCGGTCACAGTCCCGTCGGCGATCACGCGCCCTTGGCTCATAATGAGCACGCGCGAGGCGATGCGCTCGGCCTCGGCCAGGTCGTGGGTGGTCATGAGGACGGTGGCGTTGTCGTCGTCCACGCACTGGAGGATGAGGTCGTGCAGGTGGGCCTTGGAGGCCGGGTCCAGGCCCGTGGTCGGCTCGTCCATGACGAGCAGCTCGGGGCGGCCCATGAGGGCGGCGGCGAAGTCGATGGTGCGCCGCTGCCCGCCCGACAGGCGGGACAGGCGGGAGGTCGCCTTGTCGGCCAGCCCGACGGCGTTAAGCACCTCGGAGGTGCCCATGACGTCGGGGGAGGCGGTCAGCTGGATGGCGCGGATCCACTCCAGCTGGTCGACCACCCGCCACTTGGGGTGGTCGGTCCAGTTCTGCTGGACCAGGCCCACGCGCGCCCAGAAGGCGGCGCCCGCCCGGCGCGGGTCGGTACGCAGGACCCGGACCGTCCCCGCGGTGGGGGCCAGGGAGCCCAGCAGGTTCTCCACGAGGGTCGTCTTGCCGACCCCGTTGGGGCCGAGCAGGCAGACGACCTCGCCCGCCTCGATCGACAGGTCGAGGCCGCGCAGGACCGGCTCCGCCCCGTAGGAGAACTCGAGGTTCTCAGTGGTGATGACAGCGGACAATCTGAACCTCCTCAGTAGAGTCGCGATCAAATATAGCAGAACTACTACATAAAAACGTAGTTGTCTGCTGCGTCCTGCGTGTGCTGGTGGACCGGCGCGGGGAGCGTCGGTCCTGTCTCGCGAGGCCGGCGGCCGCGGTGCGGGTGGCCGGGAGAGGGTCTCGCGAGCGGACTCGACGGGCGGGGACCGGACGGCGAGCCCGCCGCGGGCCCGGCCCTCGTCGTACGATGGGCGGGTGCGGATGGACAGGCCATAGACAGGACTGTGGACAGGACTATGGACAGGCCATGGACAGGACACTGCATTACGGAGGGACCGCCATGAGAGCGCTGCTGGTCGTCGACGTCCAGACCGACGTCATGCGGGGCCGCGATACCGACGGCCTCATCGAGGCGTGCAATGACATCATCGGCCGTTATGCGCCCGAGAACGTCGTGTACGTGGTCAACAGGATGCCCTGGGAGCCGGCGTCGAGGAGGAAGGAGCTCGGGGAGGGGCTCAACGTGGTCTCAGACCTGCTGTTCGGCAAGAGGCGCGGCAGCGCCTTCTCGAATCCCGGGCTGGCGCGGGCGCTCGATGACATGGGGGCCGACGAGGTGGAGGTCATCGGCATCGACGGCAACCACTGCATCAAGGCGACCGCCCTGGCCGCCCTGAGGAGAGGGCTGGGTGTGACGGTCAACACGCGCGCCGTGGTGTCGAGGAACCCGGGCGCCTTCGAGCGCACGAAGCGGCGCCTGAGCGACGCCGGGGTGAGGCTCGTCGCCGACTGAGTGCTCCGCGGGGCGGTGCGACCTGACGAGCGCCGTGTCGTGCGGTAGTGTCGCCCCCGTGCGAGCGACCACGCGCCCGGAGGCGGGCCTCCTGCTTAGTCGCCGCGGCGGGGCCTGACCAAGGCCGGCACCCCGACCGCGGCTCATTCGTGTTGCCAGCCGACGGGAGAACACATCGCCTTGCAGTTTCTCCCGAGCAGAGCGCCCACCCCGAGGAGAAGATCATGCGCACCGCTCGTCCCGCACCCCAGCAGCCCTCCGGAATGCCCTTCGGCAAGTACGTCCCCTTCATTGATGCCGTTGAGACCGATCTGCCCGACCGCACCTGGCCGGCCAAGCGCATCACGCACGCCCCCCGCTGGCTCACCACGGACCTGCGCGACGGCAACCAGAGTCTCATCGAGCCCATGGGGCCCGAGGCCAAGCGGGCCATCTTCGACCTGCTGGTGCGCATGGGCTTCAAAGAGATCGAGGTCGGTTTCCCCGCCGCCTCCCAGACCGACTACGACTTCGTGCGCTCGCTGGTGGACGACAACGCCATCCCCGAGGACGTCACCATCTCGGTGCTCACCCAGTCCCGCGGCGACCTCATCGACCGCACCGTGGACGCCTGCGTCGGCATGCCGAGGGCCACTGTTCACCTCTACAACTCCGTGTCCCCGCTGTTCCGCGAGATCGTCTTCCGCATGGACCGCGATGGCATCCGCGAGCTGGCCGTTGACGGCACTCGCCAGGTCATGGCGCGCGCCGAGAAGCTCCTCACCGATGACACGATCTTCGGCTTCGAGTACTCCCCGGAGATCTTCATGGACACCGAGCGCGAATACGCCCTGGAGGTCTGCGAAGCGGTCATGGATGTATGGCAGCCCGAGGGCGACCGCGAGATCATCCTCAACCTGCCGGCCACCGTCGAGCGCGCCACACCCAACGTCTACGCCGACCAGATCGAGTGGATGAGCCGGAACCTGTCCCACCGCGAAAGCGTGTGCTTGTCCGTTCACAACCACAACGACCGCGGATCGGGCGTGGCCGCCGCCGAGCTCGGCCTGCTGGCCGGCGCCGATCGCGTCGAGGGGTGCCTGTTCGGTCATGGCGAGCGCACCGGCAACGTCGACCTGATCACTCTGGCCCTCAACCTGTTCAGCCAGGGCGTGGATCCCATGCTCGACATCTCCGACATCGACGAGATCCGCCGTACGGTCGAGCGCTCCACGCAGATGGATGTGCCGCCCCGCACGCCCTACGTCGGCGAGCTGGTCTACACCTCCTTCTCCGGGTCGCATCAGGACGCCATCAAGAAGGGCTTCATCGCCCGTGCCAAGCAGGTCGATGCCAAGAAGGCCGAGGGGCTGGACTCTGAGGCCGCCGAGATCGCGGTCCCGTGGGCCATGCCCTACTTGCCCATCGACCCCCATGACGTGGGTCGCTCCTACGAGGCGGTCGTGCGCGTCAACTCCCAGTCCGGCAAGGGCGGCGTCGCCTATCTGCTCAGGCATGCGCACAACCTCGACCTGCCGCGTCGCCTTCAGATCGAGTTCTCTCGCATCGTCCAGCGCCACACCGACGCCCACGGCGGGGAGGTGGACGCCCGGAGCATGTGGTCGATCTTCACCGATGAGTACCTCCCGGCGGCTGCCGCGCCCGATGCCGATTTGCCCGCATGGGGACGCTTCTCGCTCAAGGGCGCCACGCTGACCGCTACCAGTGAGGGCGAGGCGATCCTGACCGTGACGATCGCCGACGGGGCGGAGCGCAAGCTTCTGACCGCCTCCGGCAATGGCCCGCTCGACGCCTTCGTCACCGCCCTGGAGCAGACCGGTGTCCGTGTACGCATTCTCGATTACGCCGAGCACGCCCTCAGCGAGGGGCGCGATGCGAAGGCCGCCTCCTATGTCGAGTGCGAGGTCGATGGCCAGGTCCTGTGGGGCGTGGGCATCGATCCGTCGATCACCACCTCCTCCTTCAAGGCCGTCATCTCCGCGGTCAACCGGGCGCTGCGCTGAGGGGCGCGATCCTGGTCATGGGGCAGGGCGCTGGATGACGGGCAGGCTCTATCGGGACGAGGCCGTCGTTCTGCGCACGTACAGGCTGGGAGAGGCTGACCGCATTATCGTCATGCTGACCCGTTCTCACGGGCAGGTGCGCGCCGTTGCCAAGGGAGTGCGTCGCACGACCTCGCGCTTCGGCGCGCGCCTGGAGCCTTTCACCATGATCGATGTTCAGCTCTACCGCGGGCGCAGTCTGGATGTGATCGCCCAGGTCGAGACTCTGGACCCTTTCGCACGCGCGATCACGGGCGACTACTCCGTGTTCACCTGCGCCTCCACCATGGTCGAGACGGCCGAGCGGCTCACGCAGGACGATGGAGACCTCGACACCACGGAATCCCCGCAGCAGTACCTCCTGCTCTACGGAGCTCTGGCCGCCCTCGCCCGCAGGCGGCATGCTCCGGGACTTGTGCTGGATTCGTACCTGCTGCGCGCCCTGGCCCTGGCCGGGTGGGCTGCGTCGTGCTACGACTGCGCGCGCTGCGGCGCTTCCGGACCGCACGCCGCCTTCCATGTCCAAGCGGGCGGGGCGGTGTGCGCCGGTTGCCGGCCCGCGGGCGCAGTCGACGTCGAGCCCGGGACCATGGCGCTTCTCGGGGCGTTGCTGAGTGGCGACTGGGGCGTGGCCGATGTCTCCGCCGAGCGGGACCGAGCCCAGGCCTCCGGGATCGTGTCGGCATACTTGACCTGGCATCTTGAGCGCCGTCTGCGCTCCCTCTCTCTCGTCGAAAGGGCCTGACGTGAACGACCAGCCCCCCGCTGAGCCGGATCTTCAACCTCTGGATAAAGGCGTCTCCCTCCATCAGGCGGGTCTCACTCCGCCGGATCTGCCCGCCCAGGCGGTTCCCGCCCACGTCGCCTGCATCATGGACGGCAATGGGCGCTGGGCCAACGCCCGCGGTCTGGCCCGCAGTGAGGGGCACCGGGCGGGGGAGGCGACCATGATGGACGTCATCGCCGGCGCCGTCGAGATCGGGATCAAGGAGTTGAGCGTCTACGCCTTCTCGACTGAGAACTGGAGGCGCTCGCCGGCTGAGGTCCGCTTCCTCATGGGATTCACCCGGCAGGTGCTGCGCGCTCAGACCGACGATCTTCTCGCCTGGGGAGTGCGTGTGAACTGGGTGGGGCGTGAGCCCCGCCTGTGGAAGTCGGTCCTGACCGAGGTGCGCCGCTCTGAGCGCATCACGTCGGAGAACACGACTCTTACGCTCAACATGTGTCTGAACTACGGAGGGCGGGCCGAGATCGCCGACGCCGCCCGGGCGATCGCCGAGGACGTGGCCGCCGGGCGCCTCAAGGCCTCAGCGGTGGGTGAGCGGACGTTCCCGCGTTACCTCTATTCACCGGTCATGCGCGATGTCGATCTCCTGATCCGCACCGGTGGTGAGCAGCGCACGAGCAATTTCCTGCTATGGGAGGCGGCCTACGCCGAGCTGTATTTCTCCGACCTGCCCTGGCCGGAGTTCGACCGCACCCAGTTGTGGCGGGCATGCGAGGCCTACGCGAGCCGCGATCGCCGCTACGGGAACGCGGTGGACCAGGTGACGGGCACCTGACGCACGAGAAGTGCGGGAGCAACGGGTATCTCCGGAAACCGACTGACTGGCTGTCTCCAACCGGGCGCCCCTACCGGCTGCTCCGGTCCTCCCCGGGGCTCTGCTCGACAGCGATTGTGGGAGTTGCGGCCTTAGCCGAACGGTTGGAATGCTCCGAGCAGTCCGCGCAGAGCCCGAAGAATTCCGCTGTGTGCTCCATCTGAGTGAAGCCGTGCGCGGCGGACACGGAGGCGATCCACGCCTCCAACTCGCCCCCGCTGACTTCGACTGTGTGGCCGCAGGAACGGCACACGATGTGGTGGTGGTGCTCGGGCTCATGGCAGCAGCGGTAGAGCGTCTCGCCCTCCGCGTTGCGCACCTGGTCGACCTCCCCGCTCTCGGCCATGGCGGTCAGGTTCCGGTAAACCGTGGCCAGGCCCACCTTGGTGCCCTCGGACTCAAGGGCGGCGTGTATCTGCTGGGCGGATCGGAACTCCTCCGTACGCTGAAGAATGTCGTTGACCGCGGCGCGCTGCCAGGTGGCCCTGGGCCGTGCTGAGGTGGATCCTGCGGTGCTGCGGGTCATGGTCATGACTGTGCCTCATCAATGAGCGGGGTGGTCTGCTCCGGGCGTCTCCTGCGCCGACACAAGTGTGCCATCTGGACGAGCGTTCGTCGGGCGGGTTCGGGCGAAGCGCGTCAGAAAGCGGACCAGGGCCGCTCCCACCGCCACGACGGCGTACAGGCCGACCAGCAGTACGACGATCGTGGCGCCCGAGGACAACGACACCACATAGGTGATCAACAGTCCTGTGACGCACACGACGACGCCGATCCCCATCGACAGCCGCATCGTCACGATGAAGGAGCGGGACAGGAGCTGGGCGATGGCGACCGGCACGATCATGACGGCGGAGACCAGCAGAGCCCCCACCACTCGCATGGATACCGAGACGGTCAGGGCGGCGACCACAGCGATCGTCATGTTGAGCACGCCGGTGGGCAGACCGATGGAGCGGGCGAACTCCTCGTCGTGGCACAGGGCGAACAGGGGGCCCCGTAGGCCGAGCCCCACGATCAGGATGAAGGCGGACAGGGCAATTGCGAACCAGGCATCCGAGACGGAGACCGTGGCGATCGACCCGAACAGGTAGCTCGTGAGATTGGTGGTCGTGCCGCCGGCGAGTTTGATGAGAATGACCCCGCCGGCGATGCCGCCGTAGAACAGAATCGCCAGGGCGACATCGCCACGGGTTCGCCCGTACGCCCGGATGACCTCGATCAGGATGGCGCCGATGATACTGACGACGATCGCCCCGGGGATCGCCCAGGCGTCGTGCGGAGAGACGTTGGCCGCTGCGCCGGCGATCCACCCCAGGGCCACACCGGTCAATGCGATGTGCCCGATGCCGTCGCCCAGAAGGGCGAGACCGCGCTGGACGAGGTAGGTGCCGATAACGGGGGCGGACAGGCCCACGAGGACGGCGATGATGAGAGCGCGCTGCATGAGCGGGCTCGCGAGCATCTGGCTGTATGTGGATATCAGATCGGTCATGAGCGCTCTTCGGGGCGTGCGGCGCCGGGGGAGGGGATGTCGGTGGTGAGCGTCGGCGCGTGGTGGACGGAGGGTGCCGTTGAGCCGTGCGGATGTTCGTGGTCGCAGTCGCCGAGGCGGTCGTGGCCCACGACATCGTGCTGGGCGTGGTCGTGCCGGGAGGGCGAGAGATCACGGGCGGGGCCGTCGGAGGAGATCCGTCCCTCCACGAGGACGACGGCGCGCTCAACGATGTCGGCCAGTTCGCCCATCTCGTGCAGCACGGTGATGAGGGTGAGCCCTCGTTCGTGCAACGAGGTGAGAGTATCGGCAAGGGCCTGCCGGGAGGCGCGGTCGATGCCGGCCAGGGGCTCGTCGAGGATGAGCAGGCTCGGGTCTCGCACAAGAGCGCGCGCGATGAGGACGCGCTGCGCCTGCCCGCCGGAGAAGACCTGGACGTGATCGCGGGCGCGGTGGGCGAGTCCGACGGCCTCAAGGGCCGCCATCGCTCTGTCGCGGGCGCGGCGACCGCGGTCTGCGAAGGGGCGGCGCGGGCCCAGCAAGCCGGAGCGCACGACCTCCAGGGCGGTGGCGGGCACACCGGATGCTGCACCGACGCGCTGAGGCACATAGCCGATTCGGCTCCAAGACACGCGGGAGCGGTGTTCGAGGTCGTGGCCGAACAGGCGCACGCTGCCCGTGCGGATCGGGTTGAGGCCGAGGATCGTTTTGATCAGGGTCGACTTGCCTGAGCCGTTGGCGCCCAGGAGCGCCACCGATTCGCCGGTGGTCACAGTCATATCGATGCTGGAGAGGACAAGGGTGGAGCCGAACGCGACTGACAGATCAGTCACGGCGACGGGCGGCTCCGTGTCGAGGACGGGGGAGGCGGCGGCAAGGGCGGCTCCCGCCGCCGGCTGCTCGCCCGATCGTGTGGATGGCATGGGCGACGCCGTCCGAGACGTCTCGGACGGCGTCGCCCGCTCATGCCCGCTGGGGGCGGGGGAAGAGGCGGATGTCATGGAATCCTTGGGGTCCTTGTCCTGTACGGAGTCATCACTTGCAGGCCAGCGCCGTGCGCAGCGCATCGAGGTTAGCGGACATGGCGCCGGCGTAGTCGGCGTCCTCCGGGGCGGACTCGATCGGACTGAGAACAGCGGTGGTAGCGCCGGTCTCACTGGCGACGGCCTCGGCGGTCTCGGGGGAGACGAGCTCCTCGGTGAAGATCGTGGTGGAGCCGGTGTCCTCGACGGCCTTCTTGGCGGCGGCGATGTCGGCGGCGCTCGGCTCTTGCTCGGGATCGATGCCGGAGATGGAGGTCTGGGTCAGCCCGTAGCGGTCGGCGAGGTAGCCGAAGGCAGCGTGAGAGGTGATGAAGGTCTTGCGCTCGCACTGGCTGAAACCGCCCTGGTAGGAGGAGTCCAGCCCGTCAAGGGTGGAGGTCAGGGTCTCGAGGTTGGTCTTGTAGTCCTCGGCGTGATCCGGGTCCGCAGTGGCCAGGGCCTCCTCAATGGCGGTGGCGGCGGACTTCATGCGAACCGGGTCGAGCCAGAAATGAGGGTCGAGGGAGTCCGCGTCGTGGTCGGCCTCCTTGTGCGCGCCCTCATCGGCGGATTCATCGGCGTGCTCCTCCTCGTCCTCCATGCCCTCGTGGTGCTTGAGGTCGACCTTGCTGGACAGATCGAGCACCGTGGGACCGTTGACCTGGGTGACTGCCTTGTCGAGCGAGGGCTGGAAGCCCTCGACATAGGCGACGAGGGAGGCGCCCTCCAGAGTGCTGGTGACCTCCTTGCCCGACAGGTCGTAGTCGTGGGGCTCCTGATCGGCGGGCGTCAGGCTGGTGACACTGACGTGATCACCGCCGATGGCCTCGGTGAGGTACTGGATCGGGTAGAACGAGACGGCTACTGGCAGAGCGCCTGCGGCGCCTCCCGCAGTTCTGGAGTCGGCCGACGACGAGGAGTCCGGGGACAGGGCTGAGCAGGCGGTCAGGGACAGGCCCAGTGCCGCGGCGGCGACGGCGGACAGGGCGCGACGGATGGTGATGGGAGTAGTCATGGGCGCCATTGTCGAAGTGATAACTATTATCGTCAAATGGCGTGACGACCGCCTCCCGCGAATGTGAGGTGTCAAACTCCACGGCGTCCGCCGTGATGCGTCTGCCCGCTCTGGTGCGGAGCGGGGCGACCGCCCCCGTAGGATGGCCGCATCCTTTCCCGACTCGTTCGCATCAACCAGGTGCGGACGGCGACATCAGGAGACACCTCTGTGGCACAGAATTCCTCCGCGCTCGAGCGCGTCATCAACCTGGCCAAGCGCCGCGGCTTCGTCTTCCCCTGCGGCGAGATCTACGGCGGCACCCGATCTGCCTGGGACTACGGGCCGCTGGGCGTCGAGCTCAAGGAGAACATCAAGCGCCAGT
>ERZ773099.715-NODE-715-length-26547-cov-16.251057_pt1 | contig 26547 bp, 21 predicted proteins | sample MGYA00511120_ERZ773099 | MGnify/ENA primary metagenome ERZ773099 (study PRJEB29015, sample SAMEA2738012) | human oral metagenome | biome: human oral; feature: human-associated habitat; material: dental | place: China | collected 2104 ... | reverse complement strand
GCCGACTCCGGAGCTGTCGGGGGCGAATCAGACGTCTGATTCGCCCCCGACAGGCCGACTACCCGGCCGTTTCCTCCGTTTTTTCCGTCTCTCTTTTCCGCCTTTCTCACCTTTTCGCCTTCCCCGCTTTCTCCGCATCTCTCACCTTTCGGCTTCCCCTGCCTTCCGCGCGTCGGCACTCGCCTCCGGCACCTCTATACGCCGCCCCATCCGGTGAAACCCACCCGATTCCTACACGCTCCCCGATGAAACCTCCGTTTTCTGGTGCGTTTTCGGGCCCGTCAGCGTCGCACTCCAGCGCTCACCCGGTGAAACCCACTTATTTTCTGCCACTCCCCTGGTGAAACCTCGGTCACCCGAACAGTCTTTTCACCGACCACCCAAAACCCCAAATTCCAAAGCCTCAGAGCCTTGGAAGTTCACCGGTAGCCTCGGACTCGCTCCCCGTCGCCTCCAACCCGGCCGAGTTTTCACTTCTCCTGGCATTCCCGTTGGCTTCATTCCCGACGTTCCGCTGGGCTTCATTTCCGACGTTCCATCGATCCTCATGTCTGCTCCACTGAGCCTCACTCCGATTCCGCTGGGCCTCGCCCCAGTGCTGGGCACCCCCAGTCGCCAGGCCTCGGTTCGGCCGAACCTCACTCCTGCTCCGCCGAACCTCGCCCCCGGCCGTCCCGCATCCGCTCCCCGGCAGACATCCCGCCTACTTCCCGACGCACTTGACGCAGATCGTCCATTTCCGGGGGTTCGGTGAGATGGGCGAAACGGGCCTCCAACGCGGCCCCCTCGGCCCATGCCAAGCGTTGACGGCCTTTCGCGCCCTGAGCCCTCAACGCTTGAGCTGCTTGACGGAGCACATCAAACTGCCGCGAAAGCCCGTCACCCCCGCTCGCGAATTCATTCTCGCTCGCGGAACCGTCTCCATATTCGCTTCCATGCTCGCCACTGCTGAACTCACCCCCATTCCCGAGCTCACTAGCGGACGGAGGCAAGGATCCAAGCCCCTCACCGGAAGAAAGAGAAGATCCAATCTTTTCAGTTGACCGAAACGGAGATCCAAGCTCGCCGCCGGACGGAGTCCCGTCAGAATGCGACTCGTCGGCGGCCGTCCCAGACTCACTGTCAAACTGCGGATCGAAGCCCACGGCCCCGTCCTGAACCTGAGCAGCCCCATCCTGAAGAGTCGAGTCGATCTGCGCCTGAACCGAGTCGGAGCGACCCCGAACCGAGCCAGGGCGACCGCAAGCCGAGCCAACCCCACCCCGAACCGAGCCGAGGCGACCCCGGACGGATTCGACCTGGGCGCGGACCAGGCGAGGCGCATAGACGTCGACCAACGAAATGGCGTCGACGCGGACCTGCTCGTCAGTCGTCGGCTCGTCCCACACCGATCCCAGCGCGGTGAGATCGTCGAGGACGTGCATCCATCCGATCATCCGGTCGGGCCCCAGCACCGCCGAGCTCCGGGCCACTTCGGCGTGAAGGGCGGCCAAGCCTTCATCCAACCGGGCGCGCGGGATCCCAGCGGAACCGCGGACGTCTGCGAATTCTCTCCGCTCGCCGAACCGCGCGCCGGGTCTTCTCCCCGCGTCCCGTCCCGCTTCGCCTACCCTCTGGGAGAAGGCTCCGTTCCAACCACCGCCGACGCGGCCTACGCCTCCCGCCCCGCCAGCCGCTCCCAGGCGGCCGACGGCGAAGCCCGCACCCGCCGCCGCGACGACGCCGAGAATCAGGCTGGCGAAGGGAGGCACTCTAAAGGACCGGGCGGTGAGGAAGGCGAGGAGGCCGCCTCCCAGCACGGCCGGAACGAATCGCGACGATAGGCACCGCCCGAAAGACGACCACAGCCCGCGTCTGAGGAACGAGGCGCACCGTCGCAAGGACGGCCGCAGCCGGAACTCGCGGAATATGCGGAATATGCGACGCCCGAGAGGCCGGCGCCCGTGCCCGGGAGACCGACGCCCGCGCTCGAGACACGTCCGGGAACCGCTCGGCGAGGACGACGGCAAGCCGCGCCGGAACCGGTGTGCCCCGCGCATGGTGTCAGGCTGTGGTCCGGCGGTAGACCGCGATCTGGCTGGTGATCCTCACGCGCAGAGTCGCGGGAGCGGGCTCGCCGCAGCAAGAGCGGCGAAGGATGTGCCGGATGTGGGCTTCGGCGCTGGCGAGGTCGGAGCAGTGAGGGCATGTTTCGCAGTGGCGCCGGAGTCTGGCCGCCATCTCCTCGGGCATCTGGGCGTCCAGAAGCTCGAAGAGGTGGCGCGCCACCTCTTCGCAGGAGCAGTCTGCTTCGCCGGCCCGCATGGCCTTCTCCACGGCGCCGGCGAGTTCTTCATCGCTTTTCACTTCTTCTCCTTCGTGCCGTAACCCAGCTCTTTCGCGTAGTCCGCCAGGAGCTCGCGCAGCTGGCGCCGCCCGCGATAGAGCCGCGACATGACCGTACCGATCGGAGTGTCCATGATCTCAGCTATCTCCTGATAGGAGAAGCCTTCGACGTCAGCCAGGTACACGGCCAGCCGTCGATCCTCCGGGAGCTTGGTCAGGGCGTCGCGTATCTCCGAATCCGGCAGGCGTTCGATCGCCTCGGCCTCCGCGGATACGAGTCCCTGCGAGGAATGCGTGGACGCCTCGTATTCCTGCCAATCCTCCACCTCGGCGACGTCGGCCTGCTTGGGCTGGCGTTGCGCCTTCCGGTAGTTCGATATGAAGGTGTTGTTGAGGATCCTGTACAGCCACGCCCTGAGATTCGTGCCCGGCCGGTACTGGTGGAAGGCGCCGAACGCCTTAGCGTACGTCTCCTGCACCAGATCCTCAGCGTCCTGAGGATTGCGGGTCAGCCTCATAGCGGCACCGTACAGCTGGTCTAGGAACGGCAGCGCATCCCGTTCGAATCGCTCCGAACGGGCGGCAGCGTCCTCGTGGGCCGCGGGGCCTTCGTGGACTGGATCCTCTGAAGCGGATTCGTCGAAGGCCGGCGGAATCGTATCTGTGCTCATCATGATCTAGGTTAGCGGGGTTCGGCCCCGCGTCGATGAGAACGCCGCAGCCGCGGATTCATTCCCGCCCTGCTTTCCACCGGCCGGGTGCCTCTTTTCACGGCTGTTATTCACGAGCGGGTGGCTGCCCCCGCCTGGGGCATCGGCGACCACAGGGCCGGCATGTCCTTGGTTTGTCATTCCCTTGGCCTCTTAAATCCGCGAGCCTCTGACTTGTCAGTCGCGGGCATCGGCCTGTCGGTTCGCGGATCTTCGGCTTCTCGAGTCACGGATAAGGCTTCGGGCTTCGCATCCGAATTCTCGAACCTCGGTCGCAGCCTCGCAATTCGACCTGCGATGCCGCAGTTTACGAGGAAGGCGAGGCATTCGGCGCCGTGCTCGATCCTGTTCCGGACGGAGGGCCATCACCTGGAACCACACGACTCGTTTCCGGATCTAAACCTTTAGGTACGGGACGACAGTCAGTAGAATATAACATACCAAAATATAATTTATCAAGTGTCATAGTTATACCTACATAACCGCCATCTTTAATATTATAAAAATCAGTCCACAAAATATTACTATCGGAGATATCGACTACTTCGGTGAATCCATACGGTTCTACCTCCTCTTTCACTATTTGTTTCAGTCGACGAAAATTTTCTTTATTCAAGCCATAAAAAGCTCCTTGTTTTCTTGAATCATTTCTTCCTACTTTATTACCGTCATTGCAATAGGAAAAATATTGTGCAGGAGGATCTGCATTTTCCCATTTTCTTTGACCGAATTCAGCATCAATTCGACTGCGTATATTCGTAAATGCATTTTGTAATTGCCAATAAACCGTAATAATGTCGGTACGATGAATAAATGATCGAGTTGCTATTTTTTTACTCATATTATTGTCATACATGGATTTTTCCTTAGTTTTTATCATAGTAGAACTATTATTTCCCAAACATCCGGAAATTAATATTAATATTATGTTTATAAGTACTATATTACGTTTCAAATGTTTTCCTATCATTCTACTTGCCCTGTTATAACTTTTGTTAATTGTAATTGTGAATCGCTCCTATCGGCTAAATACCCTGAGTGTCCGGTTTCTTTCGTGTTTGGACCGTAGGGGTCAAGTTTCTTGAAACCGCCATCCAAATAGGGGTCAGTGCCAAACCATCCGCGAGTGTCTTTTCCCACGAGGAATCTTTTAAATGTGTTACCTGAACTTATAGGATCATCCGCAAAACGGAGTACATAATTGTGACGAGCAGGTGTGTTCATCTGCCAGGACCCGTCCTTGACTCCGGGGGAACCGAAGACGACGAATTCATCGACCACGCCTGGGCGGACTTGTGCCACACCATAGCTGGCCGTTGTCGAGCCATAGGAATGGCCCAGAACCGACTGATGCACTTTCGATAGACCCTCAGTTCCGACGTTACGGGAATCACGGATGCCTTCTTGGAAGCGGGCGAGGGTTTTCCCGCCCATTTTCGCCTCTCCAGGCCCTAGAACAGAAAAATCCACATGTTGCCCGCCCCATTTATATAGAGCATAGGGTATACCTTTGGCTAAATTCTCAGGTTTGAAAATTCCTAATAAGTCTGAAGGTTTGATTGCACTCGCCTGCTCTACAGGATTGACAGGAGCATCGTAGCCTATCCATCCTACCATAGCGACAGACTTGCTATGTGATATATTTTCAGCGCGATTTTTTAAATCTACCATGCTTTGCGTCATATCTATCATACTATCGTGAATATTAGTTGTCATGCCCGGAACGTAGGTCGATACATGGTCGGCCGTGTCGATATTACCCGCAGCAATGGCAGCTCGCGTGTGCTCATGTCCATTCTCGCCGGTTGCGGGATCGAATACTAGAAGTTGCGTTTTTCCATCATTCTTTTCAAGAGCCTTCAGAACCGATACCATCTCCTGATATCTTTGATTATTTTTCAATTCTTTAATACTGTAAGTATTTTCCAATTTCTGCATCTTGAGACGAAGAGAGGCGCGATTGGCTTTATCACGTGCCCAACCTTCTATTCCGTCGAGATTCCCGATCTCGTCCGGATGCCACCTGATGAGGAAGTCTTGCTCCTCTTTCGTCAGGGATTTCCAATAAGCGGCGATTTCCTCAGTGCTCGCCCCCTTGGGCGGCAGCTCGGGCAGGCCGCGAATCTTGTCGCGAGGCCCGTCATCGACATCGACCTTTCCACCGGCAACAGTGGAGAAGAGCGCTTTAGCCTTCAAATCGGCTTCAGTAGCCTTTTTCAAGGCCTGAGACACAGCCTCTTTGCATTTAATCAAAGCCTCCTTATTACCTGAATCGGATTTCGGATCGGTCACGCTGCCATCGGTGGCGATGGTGAAACCCCGGAAGTTGGCGATAGAATAGGCTTCAGTGACCAAAGTTTCCACGTCGCCAACCAGATTTTGCACAGAGGACGCGCCTCTTATCAAAGCACCGATATTTGCCAAAAGGAGCTTCTGCTTCGCTTCGATCTTTTCGCGCCTGCTTTGAGCAGCTTTTGCACCAGCTCCGGACCACCCGGTGGAGACATCCATCGTTTCGACGGCATCCGCCGAGGCCACGGCCCGTTTCCTGGACCATGCCAGAACATCCAACGTATGGTCGAGATTCTGACCTCGCCATCTTTCCACATCCGACCAGGTAACCATCAGGCGATCTCCGACAGGGTCTTGTCCACTGCCTTGAAGTCCAAGCTGACCGAATGATCGGTGGTATTATAACCCTGCTTAGCCGAACGAATGGCCGATCCGTACTCGTCAAGGCCATTCGCCAACTGTTTCGCGCGATCATCGACGAATTTTCCGGCACCCGCCGCTTCCTTCGCGGACGTGCTTCCCGGCATGGCTGTAGAGAAACACTTCATGCCATCGGAAATCTTCACAGCTCCAGCTTCGCCACTGGCTGTGTCGCATTTAGCGGCCGCAGCATCCAGCTTGTCCGATTCCACGTATAGCTCAGACAATTTCACACCTCTCCCTTTGCGGTATTGCGACGAGAAGCGAAGTCGGCGCTCCCCCTTTGTGAGACATCTAAACTATAACGCCTTTGGTCGGCCAGCGAAAGAACTCTCCCGTTATTTGGATATATTCAAGGATTACAGCATCCGTCTTGACATTTGATGGGTCATGTATTAACTGCATTTCATCGCGAAGCATCCGCTTTCCGTCACGCGGGATCCATTCGGGGGATGTGCCGCTCCGCCGCGGAATGCCCACCGCCGGCGGCCGTTTTGCGGTAGGAATGGAGCATGAGTGTTTTGCGCACAGTCGCCCGCCCCCTTCTCGCCTGCCCATTCGTCCTCGCCGGGATCGACGCGTTCGCCCGCCCGGCAGGTCACCGCGAGCGCGCACAGACCTTCGCCCCGCTGGCGAAGAAAGCCGGGATGGAATTCGACGAGACGACCGCGGACCTGGCCACGCGCGGCCTCGGGGTCGGGTTCGCCCTCGCCGGCCTTGCATTGGCCACGGGCAAATGCCCCCGGGTCGCAGGGGGCGTGCTGGCCGCGCTCGAGGTGCCGGTCGCCCTGGCCAACAATCCCTTCTGGAGGCATCGGGGCGAACGGCGCCGAGCCGACCTGGCCGGCCTGGCGGTCTCGGCCGGGCTCGTCGGCGGGGCGCTTATCGCCGCGGGCGACCGCGCCGGCAAACCCTCCCTCTCCTGGCGCATCGCCACCGCGCGCAGACATCGCGAGGCCCTCGCGGAGGCCCGGCTGTCGGCGCGCGTCGCATGAAGGAGCCTCGGGCGTGGGCTGCGCCCTTCCATCCCGGCCCGGTCGACGCCGCGGTCAGGCTCCCCGGGTCGAAGTCGCTGACCAACCGCTATCTGGTCCTCGCCGCGCTCGGCGAGGAGCCCGCCCGCATCCACCGCCCCCTCATCGCCCGGGACACCGTTCTCATGGCGCGGGGCCTGGCCGGCATGGGCGCCGCCCTGTCCCATGAGGGCCGCACTCTCACGCTCACCCCCGGCCCGCTGGGTTCGGCCAGGATCCAAGCCGGACTGGCCGGGACCGTCATGCGCTTCATTCCGGCGGTCGCGGCCTTCACCGTCGGGGACGTCACGGTCGACGGCGACCCCGCAGCCCGGACCCGCCCGATGGATCCCGTCGTCCGTGCGCTGCGCGACCTGGGCGTGGAGGTCGAGCACGCCGCCGACGCGTCCGGCCGCGCCGTCCTGCCGGTCACCGTCCACGGGACCGGCTCGGTGGGGGGCGGCAGCGTCGAGATCGACGCCTCGGCCTCCTCCCAGTTCGTCTCCGCCCTGCTCCTGGCGGCCCCGCGCATGGAACGCGGCCTGGACCTGCGGCACGTCGGCCCGCCGGTGCCCTCGAGCCCGCACATCGCCATGACGGTCGAGGTCCTGCGCGCGGCGGGCATCGCCGTGTCCGCCCTGGTGGGCGACGGCTCTCCCGCCGGTCTCCCGTCTTCCGCCCGGCCCGGGCGCCCCGCCGCGCGGTGGACCGTCGAACCGGGCACGCCCCGGCTCGGCGACGTGACGGTCGAAGCCGACCTGTCGAACGCCGGTCCCTTCCTCGCGGCGGCGATGGTCACCGGCGGGCGGACGGCGGTTCTGGATTGGCCCGCGCGCACCGCCCAGGGGGGCGAGGCGCTGCGCGGAATCTTCACGGCCATGGGCGGGCGGGCGGTCTACGACCCCGATGCCTCGACGCTCCGGCTGCAGGGGCCGCACCGCATCGCGCCGCTGGACGCGGACATGCACGACGTCGGCGAGCTCGTGCCCACCGTCGCCGCCGTCGCCGCCTTCGCCGACGGCCCCTCGAGGCTGCGGAACATCGGTCAGCTGCGCTCCCACGAGACGGACCGGCTGGCCGCCATCGCCGCCGAGCTCGCCCGCGCCGGGGGTAGCGCGAGGATCGAGGGCGACGACCTCGTCATCCAGCCGCGCCCCCTCCGCGGAGCGCGCCTGGAATCCTACGCGGACCATCGGATGGCGACCTTCGGGGCGATCCTCGGCCTGCGAGTCGAGGGAATCGAGGTGGCCGGCGTCGAGACCACGGCGAAGACCTTCCCGCAGTTCACCGACATGTGGAGCGAACTGGCCTGCGCGCCGGGAGCCGGGGCCGCGTTCGACCCGGACGGCGAACAGCGAGCTCCCACACCGGGCGGGTCGCGCCCCCGGCTCATCGAACCCGCGGCGCCCGGCGTCGGCTTCACCGACGGCGAGCTCCCCGCATGAGGCGCGACATCGGCACCGACGACCCGCGCGTGAGAGTCCGCCCGAGCAAGGGCTCCCGGCCGCGCACGAAGATCCGGCCCGACTATTCGGGGGCGCCCGTCGCCGAAGTCGTCGGCATCGACCGGGGCCGCTACCGCCTGCTGCTGCCCGCCGAGAGCGGCGGAGCTCGGCCGTCGGAGGCCCGCGGCGGGCCCACGGGGCGCGAAGGAGGGCGAACGCGGGGCGGCGCCTCCCCGGGAATCGAGTTGACGGCCGTCAAAGCGCGCGAACTGGGGCGGGGAACCGTCGCCGTGGGGGACCGCGTGCGCGTCACCGGCGACATCTCGGGGCGCAAGGACACCCTGGCCCGGCTCGTCCGCATCGAGGAGCGCACCTCCGAGCTGCGTCGCTCCCCCGAGGACGGCGAGGGCCGCGAGCGCGTCATCGTGGCCAACGCCGACCAGCTCGCGATCGTCGCCTCCCTGGCCCGGCCGGAGCCGAGGCCGGGCATGATCGACCGCTGCCTCGTCGCCGCCTACGATGCGGGGATGGTCCCGATCCTCGTTCTGACGAAGGCCGACCTCGCCGATCCCGGGGATCTCCTGGCGGCCTACGCGCCTCTCGGCGTCGCCGCCTACGTCACCGGCCACGGGGGAGGCGGGTGCACGACGGCGGGCGAGCCCCCCGCAGGCGGCGAAGGCGGCGCGCCGGACGCCGGCCGATCCGCCCCTCCGGCTGTCGCCCATCTCGCTCCCCCGAGCGTCGCCCAGCCCGAGGGCGTCGCCTACGGGCTGGAGGCCGTGCGCAGCGCCCTCGCCGGCCACGAGACGGTGCTCGTCGGCCATTCCGGGGTCGGCAAGTCGACGCTCATCAATGCGCTCATCCCCACCGCGGGCCGCGCGACCGGCCGCGTCAACGGGGTGACGGGCAAGGGAAGGCACACCTCGACGTCGGCCGTCTCGCTGGCGCTGCCCGAGGGAGGGCGCATCGTCGACACGCCGGGCGTGCGCGGCTTCGGCCTGGCCCACGTCTCCCCCGACGACGTGCTGCGCGGCTTCGTCGACCTGGCGGGCCTGGCGGAGGCCTGTCCGCGCGGCTGCACCCACGCCCAAGCCGAGCCCGACTGCGCGCTCGGCCAGGCGGCGGACCCGAACACGATCGCCCGCGTCGTCTCCTTCCGGAGGCTTCTGGCGGCACGAACCGACGATTGGAGTTGACGATGGCCTCTCTCACCCGGCTGTCCGACGATCTCGCCTTCGCCCGGTCGATCATCGACCGAGTCGACAGCCTCACTCTCGAACGATTCACGGCCGGGGACCTCGCGGTCGAGACGAAGGCGGACGACACGCCCGTCACCGACGCCGACCGCGAAGCCGAGCGCGTCATCCGGGCTATGCTCGGGCGGTCGCGCTCCCGCGACGCCGTCTACGGCGAGGAGGAGGGCGGTGTGACGGTGCGCGCCGCCCGGCGATGGATCATCGACCCCATCGACGGCACGAAGAACTACATGCGGGGCGTGCCGGTGTGGGCCACGCTCCTGGCGCTGGAGGAGGAGGGCGAGATCGTCCTGGGGATAGTCTCCGCGCCGTCGCTGGGCAGGAGGTGGTGGGGGGCCAAGGGCTTGGGCGCGTTCACCGGCAGGAGCTGGGTGGGGGCGCGCCGGATCCGCGTGTCGGAGGTGGCGGACCTGGCCGACGCGTCCATCTCCTATTCCTCGCTGTCGGGGTGGGCGACCCGCGGGCAGTTGCGGGCTTTCATGCGTCTGACCCAGCAGGCCTGGCGTACCCGCGCCTACGGGGATTTCTGGAGTTACATGCTCGTGGCCGAGGGGGCCGTGGACGTCGCGGCCGAGCCCGAACTCCAGCTCTACGACATGGCTGCGCTCGTGCCGATCGTCGAGGAGGCGGGAGGCTCGTTCACTTCGCTTCACGGTGAGCCGGGCCCGTGGGGTGGCTGCGCTCTGGCGACGAACGGGCTCCTGCACGCGGACGTCCTGGAGGTGCTCGATTCCGTCCGGGACGGGTGAGCCGGAGGCTTGGCCGGATCCGCGTCGGGAAGACGGCATAATTGACGCATGGTTGACGAGCGCGAGATCCTCACATGGGACGATTTCGGCACCGCCTCCCGCGAGTTGGCGGCGACCGTGTGGGATTCCGGATATCACCCCGACATCATCGTGTGCGTGGCCCGCGGCGGGCTCCTGCCCGCCGGAGCCATGGGCTACGCACTCGGCATCAAGAGCCTCCTGGTGCTCAACGTCGAGTTCTACACGGGCATCGGCACGACGCTTCTCGATCCGCGGCTGGTCGATCCAGTTCCGGACAACCACGGCATGGCGGGCAAGGAGGTCCTGATCGTCGACGACGTCGCCGATTCCGGCCGAACCCTCGAATTCGTCCACGGCATCTGCCGGCAGTACGCCTCGCGGATCCGCACGGCCGTGCTGTACGAGAAGCCCCGCACCGTTTTGAACTGCGACTACGTGTGGAAGAAGACCGACAAGTGGATCGTCTTCCCGTGGAGCGCTCTGCCGCCCGTCAACGCGGGAGCCAACACCGAGGCTTAAGGGGGCGGGCCCGGCGCGTCCACGACCCGGTGCGTGCGAGGCACGGCCCGGCCGGAGTGGCCGGTTCCTCCAACGGTTTCGGCGAGGCCCAGCATCCCCGATTCCCGTCGGAGCGCATCGATAGGCTTGTCGCATGCGCATTCTCCATACGTCCGACTGGCATGTAGGCCGGACGCTCCACCGCGCCGACCTCATGCCCGCCTTCGAGTTGTGGTGCCGCCATGTCGTCGAAGTCGTCCGCGAGAACGAGGTCGACGCGGTCCTCGTCTCGGGCGACGTCTACGATCGCGGGGTCCCTCCCACGGCCGCCGTCGGGCTCGTCGACAGGACGCTGGCCGAACTGGCGGGCCTGGCGACCGTGGTGGTGACGGCGGGCAACCACGATTCGCCCCAGCGCCTGGGCTTCGGGGCGGCGCTCATGCGCGAGAACGTCCACATCCGCACCGATGCCCTCAGCTCGGGCGTCCCAGTCGAGGTCCGAGGCTCGGACGGCCGGCTGGGAGCGCTCGTCTACCCGATCCCCTATCTCGACCCGGACGTCGAACGGACCCGCCTGGCCGCAGCCGAAGCAGTCGACACGGCCGCCGACGCAGCCGCCCTGCACGCCGCTCCCGTCCCGCATGCCCGCGCCGGCGTCTCCGCTTCCACACAAAACGGCTCCGCCACCCGAGCAGGAGCAGCCGGCTCCGCGCACGGCGACGCCGAGCGAGAGGACGGCGCCGGGGCGCTTCCCCGGTCCCACGAGGCCGTGCTCGGCGCGGCGCTGGACCTCGTCTCGCGGGACGTCCGGCACGGCGCGCACGCCGGGGAGGAGGTCGCTCGGATCGCCATGGCGCACGCCTTCGTCACCGGCGGGGACGCCTCCGATTCCGAGCGGGACATCGCGGTCGGCGGCCTGGCCAGCGTCCCTTCGGCGCTCTTCCGGCTCGGCGGTCCCGGCCCCGGGCCGCTCTCCTACGTGGCGCTCGGCCACCTCCACTCCCCTCAGCGGGTCGGGCGCGCGGGCGATCCCCCCATGCGCTACAGCGGCTCGCCCGTGGCCTTCTCCTTCTCCGAGACGGCCCCGAAGAGCTCGGTCCTCCTGCACGTGCACGGTTCGGCGGTCGAGCCGGAGCTCATCCCCGCGCCGGTGTGGCGCCCCGTGCTCACGGTCGAGGGGACGCTCGAGCAGATCGAGGCGGCGGCGCTGACCGCCGACGCAGAGGCCTTCGTGCGGGCCGTCGTCATCGATCCGGACCGTCCCGCGGAGATGGCCGAGCGGATCCGGCGGGCCTTCCCCCACGCGCTGGAGATCCAGCACCGCGCGGCCTCGGGCGGGGGCGCGCACCGCCGGGCCGACGTCGCGGCGATGGACCCCGTCAGGGTCCTCGACCTGTTCATGTCCAGTGCGGGGAATCGGCCGTTGGACGCCGCGGAATCGGCGCTCCTGGCCGACGCGTGGGAGTCCGCACTGGCGGCGTCGAACAGGGAGGCGAGGTCCTGATGCGGATACGACGCCTCGAGCTGGCGGGGATCGGCCCGTTCGCGGCCGCCTACACGATCGACTTCGACGCGCTGACGGCCGGAGGGCTCTTCCTCCTCGACGGCCCGACGGGCTCGGGCAAGTCGACGATCATCGACGCCATCACCTGGGGGCTCTACGGTGCGGTGGCCGGCGGGAGGGACTCGACGGACGATCGCATGCGCTCGACCCACGCGGCCCCCGCCGCCCAGTCCTACGTCGACCTCGTCTTCTCAGTGGAGGCGGGGACCTTCCGCGTGCGCCGCACCCCCCAGTGGACGAAGCCGGGCAACAAGAATCCGACCAACGCCACCGGAAAACTGTGGAGGCTGTCGGAGGGTGCGGTCGAGTCGGGCAGACTGGAGGCGGGCGAGGTCCTGGAGACCAAGGCGGCGGGGACGAGCATCGAAGTCGCGCGGCTGATCGGACTGAACCGCGAGCAGTTCGTCCAGACGATCGTCCTGCCTCAGGGAAAGTTCGCGGATTTCCTGCGTCTGCGCAGCTCCGAGCGGACGGCCCTTCTGGAGCAGATCTTCGACACCGGGATCTACCGGCGGGTCGCCGAAGAGCTGTCGCGCCGCGCGAACGAGGGCGCCTCAGAGGTCGCATCGGCCCGGCAGGCGTGGCTCATGTCCGCGGCCGCGTGCGTCACGGCGCTCGACCTGGAATCCGAGCGGGCCGGCGAACTCAGCCGGGCCGCCGACGGCGCGGCAACGCCGGAGGAGGCGCAGACCGTGGCCGCGGAACTCGATCGGCTCTTGGCGCGCTGCCGGGCTGACGCGGCCCGCGCCGAGGCCGCCCGCGACTCAGCCCGTTCGACGGCGGCGAAGGCAGCCCGGCGGGCGCAGGAGGCCGCAGACCTCAACGAGCGGCTTGCCCGGCGTTCGTCCCTACTGGGCCGGCAGGCGCTTCTGGCCGGGCGCTCGGAGGAGATCGGCAGGCTCCGGGAGGAGCTCGCCCTGCACGAAGCCGCCGGCCCCCTCCTCCCCTATCTGGACGCCTGCGAGAAGGCCGAACGGCGCGTGGACTGCGCCCGAACGCGGCTCGCCGACCTCGGGGAGGAGCCGTCGTCCGTCGACGCCGCGTCGCTGGCCGCGACGGCCGGGCGGGTCGACGATCTGGCCGCCCTGTGCGGCAGGCTGGACGAACTCCTGCACGTGGAGGAGGGCGTGGCCGTACAGCAGGAAGAACAGCGCGAACGCCGAACCCGCCTCGAAGCGCTCGACCGAGCGATCGCGGCGGCCGAAGAGGCTCAGGCGGAGCTGCCCGCGCGCCGCATGGAACTGGAGCGGCGGCTGGCCGACGCGCACACCCTCGCCTCGACCGTCGAGGCGAGGCGCCTGGAACTCACGCACCGTCAGGGACTGCGCGATCAGGCGGCAGAGCGCACCCGGCTCCGCGCCGTCCGCGAGACCGCGCGGGAGAAGGCCGCCGAGGCCGCGGCGGCCTTCCAGTCCGCACGGCAGGCCAGGGAGCGGACTGCGTCCGCCTGGCTCGCCTCGACCGCAGCGATCCTCGCCTCCCAGCTCGCCGAAGCCGAGCCCTGCCCCGTCTGCGGCTCACGCGACCACCCCTCCCCGGCGCCGGCGGCGGGCATCCGGGCCACGAAGGGGGAAGTCGACGCCGCCGACCTCGCCGCGTCCCGCGCCCGAGACGCGCTCGACGCCGCCCAGCGCGATCTCGCCTCCGTTGAGGCCCGTCTGGAGGAAGTCTCCCGCGACCTCGGCGGCCTGAGCGAAGAGGACGCCGTCGAGCGGCTCGAGCAGGCGACCGCGGCGCTGACCGAGGCCGAACGGGCGCACGAGGCCGCCGCGAGCCTGACGGGCGAGCTCTCGGACCTCGACGACCGGATCGAGGAGGAAGGCGAGCGACGCCGCCGCGACATCCAGGCCCGCGCCTCCCTCGAAACGGAGATCCGCACCGCCTCCCTGGCGATCGACGCCTCCCGGGAGCGAATCGCACCCGAGCTCGCCGGGCACGCGAGTATCGCGGATCGGCGAGGCTCCCTGGCCGCAGCCCTCGCGCAGGCGCGGAAGCGCCTGGAGGCCGGCAGAGAGCTCCTCGTCGCACAGTCGGGGCTGGCCGAACGCGACGGGGAACGGGCCGCCGCGCTGGAGGCCAGCCGGTTCACGGCGGCCGAAGACGTGCGCGCCGCGCTCATGGCCCCCGAGGACGCGCACCGGGCGCGCTCAGCCGTGGAATCCCACGAACGGGAACTGCGCGACGTCGCCCGCGATCTCGCCGCGCCCGGAATCGCCGACCTCACGGGAGAAGAGGAGCCGCACGCGGACGAGCTGGCCGCGGCGGCCGGCGAGGCCGAATCCGCGGCCGCCGCGGCCGACAGGCAGGCCACTCTGCTCGCCGACCGCGTGGAGCGCTCGCGCACCGCCCTCGACGCCGCGCGAGCGCGGGCCCAGACGTGGCAGGAGGCCAGACGCGCCGCCGGGCCCGCCCTCCGCCTGGCCAACCTGGCCAACGCCGGAAGCGAGTCGGTCACGCGCATCCCCCTGGCGACCTTCGTCGTCCAGCAGCGTTTCGAGCAGATCGTCGACCGTGCGAACGAGCGCCTCGCCGACATCTCGCTCGGACGCTACCGGCTGGAACGGACGGACGAAAGAGAACGCGGCTCGCGCGAAGCCAAGACGGGCCTGGGCCTGCTCGTCGTCGACCGAGACGGCGAGGCCTCCGGGAGCGCACGCCGGTCCACCAGGAGCCTGTCCGGCGGAGAGACCTTCTACGTCTCGCTCTCCCTCGCGCTGGCCCTCGCGGACGTCGTGCGCGCCGAAAACGGGGGCATCGCCATCGACACCCTCCTCATCGACGAAGGCTTCGGCTCGCTGGACGACGATACCCTCTCCCTGGTCATGTCCACCCTCACCGGCCTGGCGAGGAACGGCAGGAGCGTCGGCCTGGTCAGTCACGTCTCCGAGATGAAGAAGCTCATCGCCGAACAGATCAACGTCCGGCCGCTGCCCGGCGGCTCCTCGCGCCTGGACGTCAGATGCTGAAGGCCGGTGGGTCAGCCGGCCCGTTCGCCCAGTCGGGCCCGCCTGCCTGCCCACCGGCCGACCCGGTCCACCCATAGCCGACCCGGTCCACCCATAGCCGACCCGGTCCACCCATAGCCGCCCCGGTCCACCCATAGCCGACCCGGACTGCCGGCGCCTACGAGCCTTTCAGTCTCCCCGCCAGCCGCCTCAGACTGCCGCGCCTTCAGCTCACCGGCTCCTCACGCCGCCCCTTCAGTCCACCGGCCGCCTCAGCCGAAATACGCGATGAGGTCCTCGCGCTCCTCGACGTCGTACCACATGAGGTCTTCATCGGCGACGCGTTCGAAGGCCTGCTCGTCGCCTCCGATCGCCGCGAGCAAGTCCTCGAGGGCCTCATCGTCATCGACGTGGATCGACGCCACGGCATCCCAGCCCACCGGCCGGACAAGGCGGCGAGCCGTCGGCAGAAGATCGTCGCCGGAGACCGGTTCGACGCGGGAGTCCGCAACGTCCGCGACGACCACCACCCTCAACGGCCTGATCGTCTCGCCGCCCTGCGCGAGCGCCGTGAGGATGCGAAGCGAGTCGTCGGCCGCAGCGCCCATCGCCACCGATTCCAACACTTCCTCCCCCTCAGCGGGCATAGCATGTTCAAGTTCACGAGTGACGGCGTGCACGAGACGAGGCAGAAGATCCTCCTTGGAAACGTCGGCACTCGTAGCCGGTATGTATATCCTCACGCTCGTCATGGTATCGCTCGGAGAATCGGGTTCCGGGAGCCGGCGGGACGACATCGGCTACAGCCTCGACCCGGAGATCTGAGGAGAGCCGATACCCCATCTACCGCTTCCGAGTCTTCCTACCATCTGGTAACATGTTCTACAATAGGTCTAAAGGATGACTTCCGAAAACGATGTCCACCCTGAGGATTAACAGATGCCGTGTATAACATGCACGCATGAAGCACATATGCCCAGACGAAACGGTATTCTCTGAACATCTGTTCACTTATTAAGTGATCTTCATCACTCCACCTGGAATGCGGTGCCCCTGCACGGCGGGCCGCCCCACCCTCCGAGTCCGGCAAGTCGCCCCCGATACACCAGGCCGACGGCAGACGACTCGAATGCGGCGAACCGCCCGGTAATCGGGGTACCCCGGTTACCGGTTCCGCGGCCAACACCGGCTGGCCGAACGCGACACAGCGCCAGCCCCCGGCCATACGGCCCCAAGCTCGGAGCACACGCACCCGCCCCGCTTCGGACCGCCTCGCCGCGCACAGCGATACGGTGTCCGCCGCGACTCCATGAGAATGCAGCGTTTCGCGACGAGAAAACCGAGACGGCCACGGGTGCAGAATCCATCCACACCCAGGCTCTAAACGACGTTCAACGCCATGCGCCGCCCCGCCCCTCCCGAGCGGCACGAGGAGGGCTTCGCCGGCAAACTTCGCTGCGGGCGGACCCGGACACCCCAGTTTTCCTTTGGCAACACGCTAAAGCCGAGTCTCTTCGCCAGTCGGGAGCGATGCGGAAGGCGACGGCGACAGGGGAACGACCACACCCCCACCCGCAGAATCGCAAGCTTTCGGGGAACGTCCGGCCAGGAGCCTCACAGGGCGGACGACATCCCCGATAGGGGCACTAGGCAGCCCAGGGATCCGCATACCCCGCCGCGCGTTTCGCATCCGCCCCGACAACGGAAAGATCCGCCTCATCTGGTAGCGTCCCCGGAAGGATGGGTATACATGCCCTACACATTCGAACTGGCTCGGGCACCGGAGAATAACGTATCCCCGGCGCCGGATGGGGCGTCGCGCAAGATACCGGCCGTCAAACGGGAATCGCGCCAGCGTGGAAATTTCTTCCGCGCCTTAGGGCAGTGCTCGCCAGACTTGCAAGTCCGACCGACACGGTTTCCACACACCTGTGGAAAACTTCTCTTCTGTCTTGCAATGTGTCACAATATGTGCATGGGCAAATTTCTAACCATTGCAGATGTCGCAGATTACCTCAATGTTTCCATCGGTCAGGTTCGCACCCTGATCAAGTCCGGGGACCTCCCGGCGATTCAGATCGGCGGCCGCGGCCAGTGGCGCATTGAGGCCAAGGAACTAGAAAATTACATCACCCGCAGGTACGAAGCTACCCGCAAGAAGATCGGAGTCGAGGAACTCTAGGGAGTTTCCCGGGTCTCAGGTTCGGCACAATTCAATACCGCCATGATGGAGTGCTCTGTCCACCCGCCTTCAGGCATTTCACTCTTCCCGGACGAGGGCTTTCGACGAATCCAAAAAGTGGATTCGGGCTCGGCGGCGCTGCTAGTGGCGGTCATTGAATTCGGTATTGACCTATCCCTCGTCCGCTTGCGGTTTCGCGTGCCCGTAGTGGCCCCTTGCCGGGCGAGGCGGTCAGTTCACTCGTCACATTCACTGCCTATCTTCTTTCGAGCACTTACCTGCATCGGCGGGGTCTCACCACCGCCCTCGGCGGCAACCTCACCACCTGGCTGATGTTTCTCACCACAACCTCAGATTTCTCTGAGCGGGAAGGGGCGCTTAGTGCCATGCACAGGCGCCCCTTCCCGTATTCTGTGCCCTTCCCCGCGCTCTAGGCCCCAACGCCAGCCGGCCATCGCTTGGCCCGGTCGTCGCCTCGCCTCCCCGCGTTCTAGGCTTCACTCATACCTTCCCATATTTCTGTGCTCACCCGAGGCGCTCCACGCCTTCCACACCTCACCCGCATCGCCTTCCACACCTCACCGTGCAGAGAGGCAGAGCGGCCCGAGACGAGAGCTCGCGGTTCCGCACCCGGTCATTTCACACCCAGCCTCGCAGAGGGAAGGGGAGGAAACGCGCCGAGGAATACGGACGACAGAGGAGGGAAGGCTCCTCGACGGGCGCCGTCTAGCCATCGGGATCGCACCCCACTGCGCGGGAAGGAAAACCCTCGACGTCAAGCGTCGCATGTGCTGATCGGCCCCACTGCGGCGGGAGGATAACTTAGACGGTGTCCACCGTCCCGGCGAAAACTGGATCTCGCCCATTGCCCAAAGAGGAAACAACCTACCTTTGCTTTCAAGTAGCACGACTCCAACTATACCGTGCATACCACGCAGACTGGCCTTCCTACGAGATCGAAGATGTTGGTAGCAAATTCAATCAAAACGTAGCGGCAAGGCAGGCCATCGAACTATGCGTCGTCTTCTCATTCTGGAATCAGCCACGCGCAGCGGAATCCCTAGGGTACCGGCGCAGTGCATCGGCTCCAGTCAGCGCGCCGAAGAATGCGGCGTAGAGCGTGGAGACCATGGCCTCGCACGAACCGTGGGGATCGGCAAGCGAACCTCAAAGGACTCGTCATGAGCATCATCGCGGCGAAGCCGCCTCGGTTTGCCGGATCCGATCCGTTCATCGAATCCGACCGATCCGGGGGATTCGGCCGATTCGCCGACCCCGGTCGATCCGCCGAGGCCAGCCAGTCTGATGGATCAAGCGAGCCCGTCGGAGTCGACCGGCCTCCGGGGTCGAGCCTGGCTCGGGTTCGCGTCCCCCCACCCCCGGCCGTCGAACCGGACGCCTTCCCCTCAGCTTCCCCGGAACGGCCGTGGGACAGAGTCGCCATCGTCGTCGCGCGCGAAGATCCACGGTTCCGGGAGGAGTCCATGGAACTCAAAGATCCCCTCCCAGATCGGGCTCCGGACGGGTCGAGCCTCGTGGGGGCCATCGTGATCCGCACCGTCGAAGTGCTCCTGGGGCATCGCCCGGCGTCGTCCGTGCGGCAGTGGCTGGCTCCGGAGGTCTTCGCCCCACTGGTTCGGCGCGCCGGCCTGGCCTACCGCATCAACGGCAGAGCGCAGCGCCGCCAGGCTCCGCGGATCCTCCATATACTGGCTAACCGGCCTCTCGCGCGGGTGATCGAGGCGGTCGCGGCCGTCCACGACGGAGAACGCGTCCGCGCGGCGTGCGTGCGCATGGAGTACCTGCGAGGCCGCTGGCGGGCCGTCGCCTTGGAAATAGGGTGAGGGCCCGGGGACGGATTCCCGAGGCCCTCACAACGTTGGCCGGCGCGACGTCAGCGCGTCACCGCTTCTTCCTGCTGGCGGCCCTGCGCTGGGCGCGGTTCATGCCGCCGGCGTTGCCGCCGCTGTGCGCTCCCCCGCCGTGCCTGCCGCCGTGTCCGGCGCCTCCGTGCTTGGGGGCGCGGCGCACGGCCCGGCCGGCGGAGTCGGTGGTCTGGACCCCGTCGCTGCCGTCCTTCGCGGAGGAGGAGTAGGCCACGGACCGGGACGAGCGCTTGGGCGGCTTGATGCCCAGCACCTTCTCCGCGTCCACGCGGCCACCTGCGTCGTCGTTGGCCATCCGAGCGGCGATCTGGCGCTGCTCGGCCTCCGTGGACACCGCTTCGGCTGCCGCCGCCTCTTCGTCGATGAGCGAGGCTTCGCGCTCCTCCCTCTCGCTGGGGAGCTCGAAGTTGAACAGGAAGCGAACCGACTCCTCCTTGATGCCGTCGTTCATGGCCTGGAACATGTCGTAGCCCTCGGACTTGTATTCGACCAGCGGGTCGCGCTGGGCCATGGCCCTCAGGCCGATGCCCTCCTTGAGGTAGTCCATCTCGTAGAGGTGCTCGCGCCACTTGCGGTCTAGGACGTTGAGGATCACCTGGCGTTCGAGCTCGCGCATGGCCTCCTCCCCGACCTCGGCCTCGCGGTCCTGGTAGTTGGTGTGGATGTCCGTCTTCAGCTCGGCGAGCACGTGGCCGCGGTCGAGCTTGCGCACGTCGCCGGCCTCCTCGATGAGCTCCTCGACGGTGAAGCCGGGCCGGTAGAAAGTCTTCAGCTCGGACCACGCGCCGTCGAGGTTCCAGTCGTCGGGGGCGTCCTCCTCGGTGTGGGAATCCACGATGTCCTCGACGACGAAGTCCAGGAAGCCCTGAACCATCGGCTCGAGGTCCTCCCCCTCCAGGATCCGGCGCCTCTCGGCGTAGACGACGTTGCGCTGCTCGTTCATGACGTCGTCGTACTTGAGGACGTTCTTGCGGATCTCGGCGTTGCGGGCCTCGATCGATGTCTGCGCGCGCTCGATCGAGGAGGAGATGATCTTGAATTCGAGCGGGACGTCCTCCGGGTAGCGGGAGGGGTCGAGGGCCCGCGTCGCCAGGCCGCTGGCGAAGAGCCGCATGAGGTCGTCCTCCAGGGACAGATAGAAGCGGGACTCGCCCGGGTCGCCCTGGCGGCCGGAGCGCCCGCGCAGCTGGTTGTCGATGCGCCGCGACTCGTGGCGCTCGGATCCGAGCACGTACAGGCCGCCGAGATCGACGACCTCGTCGTGTTCGGCGGCGACGGCGTCCTGGGCTTCCTTGAGGGCGGCGGGCCAGGCGGCCTCGTATTCGGCGGGCGTCTCCTCCGGGTCGAGGCCGCGGGCCTTCAGGGCGGCGACGGCCCGATGCTCGGGGTTGCCGCCCAGCATGATGTCCGTGCCGCGCCCGGCCATGTTGGTGGCCACGGTCACCGCGCTCTTGCGCCCGGCCTCGGCGACCACGGCCGCTTCGCGCTCGTGCTGCTTGGCGTTGAGCACCTGGTGGGGGATACGGGCCTTGCGGAGCATCTTGGACAGCTCCTCGGACTTCTCGACGCTCGTCGTGCCGACCAGGACGGGCTGGCCGTTCTCGTAGCGCTCCTTGATGTCCTCGACGATGGCGCGGAGCTTGGCCGCGCGGGTCGGGAAGACGAAGTCCACCTTGTCCTCGCGGATCATCGGCATGTTGGTCGGGATGGGCACGACCCCGAGCTTGTAGGTGGAGGCGAACTCCTCCGCCTCGGTCTCGGCGGTTCCCGTCATCCCGGAGAGCTTGTTGTACAGGCGGAAGTAGTTCTGCAGGGTGATCGTGGCCAGGGTCTGGTTCTCGGCCTTGATCTCCACGCCCTCCTTGGCCTCAATGGCCTGGTGCATGCCCTCGTTGTACCGGCGCCCAGGCAGGACGCGCCCGGTGTGCTCGTCGACGATGAGGACCTCGCCGTCGCGGACGATATAGTCCTTGTCCCGTTCGAAGAGCTCCTTGGCCTTGATCGCGTTGTTGATGTAGCCGATGAGCGGCGTGTTGAGGGACTCGTAGAGGTTGTCGATTCCCAGAAGGTCCTCGACCTTGTCGATGCCGGGCTCCAGGATGCCGACCGTGCGCTTCTTCTCGTCCACCTCGTAGTCGGTCTCCTTGCGCATGTTCACGGCGAGCCGGGCGAATTCGAGGTACCACTTGTTGGCGTCGCCGTCCGCGGGGCCGGAGATGATCAGCGGGGTACGGGCTTCGTCGATGAGGATCGAGTCGACCTCGTCGACGATCACGAAGTTGTGGCCCCGCTGGACGCAGTCGCTCGTCTGCCAGGCCATGTTGTCGCGCAGGTAGTCGAAGCCGAATTCGTTGTTCGTCCCGTAGGTGATGTCGGCCTCGTATTCTTTGCGGCGTTCGTCGGGGGTTTGGCCGGTGAGGATGCAGCCAGTGGTCAGGCCGAGGAATCGGTGGATGCGACCCATGAGCTCGGACTGGTATTCGGCCAGGTAGTCGTTGACCGTCACGACGTGCACGCCTTCGCCGGTGAGCGCGTTGAGATAGGAGGGCAGCGTCGCGACGAGGGTCTTGCCCTCTCCCGTCTTCATCTCGGCGATGTTGCCGAGGTGGAGGGCGGCGCCTCCCATGATCTGCACGTCGTAGGGGCGCTGCCCGATGGTGCGCCGGGCGGCTTCGCGCACGGTCGCGAAGGCCTCGGGGAGCAGGTCGTCGAGGCTCTCGCCGTCGGCCAGGCGCTCCTTGAACTCGTCCGTTTGCGCGCGCAGTTCCTCATCCGTCATATCCTCGAACGACGACTCCAGGGCGTTGACCTGTTCGGTGATCACCTTGAGTTTCTTGAGAGTTCGCCCCTCACCGGCGCGGAGGATCTTATTGAGCAGTTTTCCCACGAGGGTTTCTCCTAATGTGTTGCGCGGCCTCCCGCGTGTGGACATGCCGCATACATTCTAGGCGAGTTCCCCCGCATACGGCATCGCATGCGCTACGCCCGGGGATGAATCGCGCGGCAGCCTCTCGACCACCCGACGGCGCAGATCCGGCCGGCGCGTCCGAGCCAGAGGTGGGTGTGCAGTCATTTCTTGGCTGCTTTTTCGAGCAGGTCGAAGTAGCGGTCGATTCCCCATGGGATGGACAGTGGGGTGGGGCTGGAGAGGTCGCTCAGTGGGGTTTTATCGCCTAGCACCGCGACGCGTCCCTTTTTCACGGCGGGGATCTGCCCGTAGGTGGAGCTGTTCTGCAGGGCTGCCACTGCGGCGGGGTCATTTTCGGTAGGGCCATACGATATCATCAAGTCGACATCGGATAGATATTTGATGTCCTCAGGCTTCACAACAGGAGTAAAATCATAGACAGTGGTGGAATATTTTCTAACGATCAACGGAACAGGAAGACCAAGCTCAGTAAAAAGTCTCATACGTGAACTTTTATCTGAATACAATGTAATCGTGTCAAAATTTATATCATTAACTTTAAAAAGAATCTTCTTTCCCATAAGACCGGGATGCTTCGCTAAAGTTTGACTAAGCAATGAATGAAGGTTGTTGATAAGATTTTCACCTTGTTTTGGTCTGCCCAAGACTTTGGCAGTCATGCGAATGGAACAATCCATGGGCATTTGCCAGTCTAAACGAGAATAAACGATGACTGGAGCGATTTTAGATAATCTAATATACTGATCGTCTCTCAGTCCAGATGCATAAGCTAAGATAATATCAGGATTGAGATCTTTAATTTCAGATGATGGAGCTCCATCTGTGGCATAGACATCAGGATTCTTTCCACCCAATTCAGCGAGTTTCTCGTTAACCCAGGGAGCGAAACCACCATTCTCTTTCTCCAGTTCGGTCAATGCCGTCGGCATTCCAACCGGTACCACGCCGAGGGCGAGGGGAATGTCCTGACTTTGCCATCCCACTGTGGCGACGCGTTTGGGCTTTTTCCGTATAGTGGTTCGGCCGTAGGCATGACGTATCGTCATAGGGAACGTCACTTTTTTCCGTACTACGCTTTCAGCCGTATAATCAGTGCAAGGATCTCCTCTCATATCGATTGATGACGATATTATTTCATCAGGAGCTTGGGAATCCTGCGGAGTGGAAGATTTCACTCCGCATGCACCACAAACAAATACGAGTGAAACTATTAGTCTTTTCCACACGTTAAGCATACGACAGCTCACTTTCTACAGTCAAGGAAAGCACACAGAAAACGGAGCATGCGACAGACCCCACCCCACCACGAAAAACCCGACGCGAAAAGCCCCGACAACGACAACAGGGCTGACGAACCCCACATCCCACGAAACTACGGGGCGAAGATGATCAGCGGATTGTGGGCATGTGGGCTTCAGAATCGAGTCGACTTTGTCGACAATCTTGCGGCTCCGTTGGATGTAACCACTCGCCTGCCAAGCCATGTTGTCGCGCAGGCAGTTGAAGTCGAACTCGTTTAACAGTTTTGTTCGTAAAATATTATCTCTGGGATGTTTTTTCAATCATGTCGAGGTATGTATTGAGCCCCCAAAGAATCGAAAGCGGATAAGAGTAACTGATAAGACCATAATCTTTGTTGTTTTGATCAAACTGGACGATTCTCCCGTTTCTAATTGCCGGAATTCGCCCAGCGTTTTGGTCAGCTTGCAGGGTTGCGATTGTTTTCGCATCCAGGTTCGAAGGGTTGTAGGGGACAAAGACATCGATGTCAGAAAGATAAGTAGGCAATTCTGCCCCGGAAACAGTAGCACTGCCACTCTGATATTTAAAGATCTTAGGAATTGGTAAGCCAATATCATATAGAAATCCAGTGCGTGGGTTATCGAGACTTGAGTATCCAACGCTTATTGATTCGATTGACTCAATATACGCATTAGCAACAATAACATACTTTTTCTTCAAACTAGAATGAGTGTTGAGTGCGTTTTTAATAGTAGAACGAATTTTCCTAATTAAATATTCACCTTTTTCAGAAACACCCAATGTTCGTGCATACAATCTCACTTTACATTCCATTATCGTTTGACTACCTTTTACAGCATAATCTGGAAACGGCACGACAGGTGCAACTTTTGATAACTTTTTATAGTTATTATAACTTTCCAATTCAGAGCTAGATACCAATATAACATCAGGCTTATACGACTGAATAGCTTTAGGATACCATTTCATATAGACATTAACTATTGCAGGTATTGGAGCTTTTAACTCGTTTAACTTTTCTATTTGCCATTTTGGTATTTCTTCTTGTCGATTAACATCAGAGATCGCAATAGGAGCAACATTTAGAGCGAATACTATATCTTCTTCATGATTATAAATACCATATGCGGCAATTTTCTGAGGTTTTTTCTTAATAATCGTCGTGCCATATTCGTGTTTAATCTTTAAAGGAAATTTAATATTGCCTTTTGGTTTTGCACATATTTCATCCTTCAACGCGTCAGTAGATTTTGATAAATCAGGATTGGTATTCATACAACTCGTACAGTTGCAGAAACCGATACAAAAAGTAATTACCACTAATGCTCTTATAATTTTTGAATTTAACATAATATTTTCCTTTATAATGAATAATAGTCAAATTTCAATTGATAAACTTATCCTCCTTGACCGTTCCATTTACTACGGATAAAACGATTCCTTGCCTGCAATTGCGGCTCATTCAATGATGTAACAGGTATTTCATTTCCATTTTTATCGAAAAATCTTTCATCCTCTGGAAGCATGTTTAAATATTCTTTAATTCCTGGAATATTTTGTAATGAGGAACTTCCTTTAGGGTTTTCATATTTCCTCACTATTGGACTTTTAATTTTTTCTTTATGTTCGATTTGAGTATTATCGACCATATCTGTTGCATTATTTACTTTTATATCGACATCTGCACCATCTAAAGAGTGATCAGTGGCAATTTTATTAACTCTATCATCATCACACAACTGAATCACGCTATTTCCGACTTTTTGAAGATTACTTCCAACTACAGGAATACTGCTTACGCCATAATCATTGACTCCTTTAAAAAATTTCATGACCCTACCGACTGTAGACTCAGATTCATCTATACCTGCCATCATTTCAGCTCTTTTGAGAACATTTAAACTTTCTGAATAGTTTTCTACAACGTAATTTTTTAAAATATCTTTATGGCGATCATCGCCATAGGCAGTATAAGCTTTATAATAATCAGTTGTTAAATTATTAATCATATGCTTTGAAAATTCCCTTACTAATTTTTTATCATGTGCAATATCTTTAAAAAATTTACTAACATCATTTACTTCAATTTTACCGTTTTTAATGCTAATTTCGTCATGCATCATCTTAGATAATTCAGGATCAAAAACAAGATGATATCGACCATCTCGAATATCCCAACTTCCGCCGTAACCGCCAGCGACACCGGTAAAGCGTCGTCTTTCTTCTACGATATCAGATACATATTCTTTCAGGATTCCTCCGATATGTGAGCGCAGATTAGAATTCATATACCCGAAAACGTCCTGTCCTTTTTCCTTATCCTGATTGCCTATCTGCCAACCGTCATAATTCCTATCCAAACCATCATTATACCCTTTAATGAATTCACGGGCGATATTCACCGACTTCGCCTTAGAGGTGTCGCTTGAAAGATCCTCAATAAGAGTGCCCAGCGCCGCACCCTTATCCTCTGCCCAGTAAAGCGCGCTAGAACCGACCTTCCCGACTTGGGTTCGATTTCCGACCAGATAGCGTGTCATATTCATTTCCCTATGACGAGGCTTGCCTGGTTCATTATCAGGCCACTTATCCACCCATTCAAGCTTGGAATTCATGAACGTCCGTGCAGGAGCCTTGTCCGGCGCGTTATCCATGGCTTCATACATATTCTGGAGATAATCCCACGATAAACCATCCTTAAACATCCCGGGATCCTCAGACTTCCCCCCTCCATAGCCTGATCCAGTTGTCACATTATTCAATCTGAAATTGACAGGATTTTCAGCATCCCATTTGACCATAGCCTTCGCCACAGAATTCTTCCCATCGACGCCGTTAAGGAAATGATCCCCAACAGAAAGCTCAGGATGCGCCCTCGCTCCCTGACCAAGGTACTGACCGAATACTTCATAACCAAAAAGACTCATCTTCACTCCATTACGAGCGGAAATCACATTCCCCTCATAATCGTAACTTGTCTGTCCGTATTTGTTGAGTGCTGCTTGGAAGTCTGAGCGCCATTGGCGGATGGTTTTCTTGCCGTCCGTTG
>ERZ773099.713-NODE-713-length-26569-cov-4.570717_pt1 | contig 26569 bp, 28 predicted proteins | sample MGYA00511120_ERZ773099 | MGnify/ENA primary metagenome ERZ773099 (study PRJEB29015, sample SAMEA2738012) | human oral metagenome | biome: human oral; feature: human-associated habitat; material: dental | place: China | collected 2104 ... | reverse complement strand
ACATGTATATTATATTGGTTTTTCTTTTTTGTCCATATATTTTTTCATTTACTATATACAAAATAATTGCTTTATTCTACAAATGAATTCTGGAAACTTTATTTACTTTATTTGTTTCATCATTTATGTCAAAAATTGCACCATTTAATTCTATTGGTCCTGCAGCTACTTTGTATTTTTCTGGTAATGATTTTACAAATCTTATTAAAGCTGTATTTATGTCCATTCCTAATATTGAGTTTGTTGGTCCGGTCATGCCTAAATCTGTAATATATCCTGTTCCTTTTGGCAGAATTTTATTATCGGCTGTTTGTATATGTGTATGTGTTCCAAATATTCCTGTTACACGTCCATCTAAAAAATGTCCCATTGCTAATTTTTCGGCGGTTGCTTCTGCATGGAAATCAACCATGTAGATATCTGCTTTTACTTCTTCTAATATTTTATCAACTGCTTCAAAAGGGTTATTTGATAGTACATCATTCATGTTTGTTCTGCCTATTAAATTTATTGTGCATATTTTTTTATTATTTTTTTCAATAACTACATAACCATGACCTGGGCATGCTTTTGAATAGTTTGCTGGTACTATTAATTTTGGAATATCAACTAATTCAAATATTTCCTTACGACCCCAAGTGTGATTTCCCATTGTAAATACATCTATGTTTAGCTTATTTAATTCATTAAATATCTTTTTTGTTATTCCTCTTCCTTCGGCTACATTTTCTGCATTTACTATAGTAAAATCAATGTTTTCTTTTTTTTGTAAATTTGGTAGTTCATTTTTTAGTTTTTCGACAGCTCCCTGTGATACTAAGTCACCAACTGCTAAGATTTTCATATATTTATTTGTTCCTATTCTTTTAGATTTTTTTGTATCATATCATTTTATGTTGTTTTTTTCAACTTTTTTATTTTTTATCATTTGTCACATTTTCACCTTATAATACTATTTGATATTTTGCTGATCGTTTACTGGATTTTCACTGGATAATACTTATATGTAATAAAATTAAGCATTAAAAAAAGACTTATGTTTGTTTCATAAGTCCTCTTTGTTTTATTTTGCATATTCAGTAATTCGTTTTTCTCTAATAATATTTACTTTTATTTGTCCTGGATAATCCATTTCGTTTTCGATTCTAGTTGCTATATTTCTTGCTAATAATACCATTTGATCATCCGATATTTTTTCAGGTTCTACAATTATTCTTACTTCCCTACCTGCTTGAATTGCGAATGATTTTTCAACTCCGTCAAATGAGTTTGCAATACTCTCTAGGCTTTCAAGTCTTTTAATATATGCTTCTAATGTTTCTCTTCTTGCACCCGGTCTTGAAGATGATATTGCGTCTGCAGCTTTAACTAGTATTGCTTCTGGAGTTTCTGCTGGTACATCATCATGATGTGCTTCAACTGCATTTATTACTTTTGGATCTTCTTTATATCTTTTTAAAACTTCAACTCCTAATTGAACATGTGTACCTTCCATATCATGATCAAGTGCTTTACCTAAATCATGTAACAAACCTGCTTTTCTAGCTAATTTTGAATTTAATCCTAATTCTTCAGCCATTATTCTTGCTAAATGTGATACTTCAACTGAGTGTTTTAAAACATTTTGACCATAACTTGTTCTGTATTTTAATTTTCCAAGTAACATTATTATTTCATTAGGTAAATTTATTACGCCTGCTTCTATTGCAGCTCTTTCACCCTCTTCTTTAATTGTTTTTGTTAATTCTTCTTTTGCTTCTTCAACTTTTTCTTCTATTTTTGCTGGATGTATTCTTCCATCATCAATTAGTTTTTCTAAAGCAATTCTTGCAACTTCTCTTCTCAATCCGTCAAATCCTGAAATAACTACTGCTTCTGGAGTATCATCTATAATAAAGTCTACACCTGTTAATGTTTCAAGTGCTTTTATATTTCTTCCTTCTCTACCAATTATTCTTCCTTTTATTTCATCACTTGGTAGTGCTACTGTTGATACTGTTGTTTCTGCTGTGTGATCTGCTGCACATTTTTGAATTGCATATGTTATTATGTCTTTAGCGGTGTCATCTGATTTATCTTTAATTTCATCTTCTATTCTTTTGATTCGTTCAGCTTTTTCTTGTACTAATGTATCATCAAGTCTATTTAAAATTTCTGCTTTAGCTTCTTCTTGTGATAATCTTGCTATCTTTTCTAAATTATCCATCTCACTATCTTTTAATTTTTGAACTTCTTCTCTGATTTCTTCAATTTTTGTTTCTCTTAAATCTAAATCTTTGTTTCTTTCTTCTAAGTTGTTAATTTTTTTGTCTAAATTTTCTTCTTTTTGAATTAATCTTCTTTCCTGTCTTTGAATGTCACTGCGTCTTTCTTTAATCTCATTGTCTAATTCATTCTTGCTTTTAAAAATTTCTTCTTTCGCTTTTACAATTTCTTCTTTTTTAATACTTTCTGCTTCACGTTTTGCATTTTCCAAAATTTTCTTTGATTCTGTTTCAGCACTTTCGATTTTTCTTTCTGCTGTTTTCTTTCTCATGATGTATCCTATAATCGAAAATATAACTGCTGAGATTAAAAAGACGGCAACATTAATAATTATGTCCATACTAATATACCTCTCTATTAAATTTTCAATGTACAATATATATAATATTATTATTTATAAATATCTTACACCTCTATTTTATGTTATTTTATTTGATTAGTCAACTAAAAAGAAACTGAAATGTTAATTTGATTATAACATTTCAGCTTCTACTATTATTTTTATTATGCTCTTGGATGAGCTTTTTTATAAACTTCTTTTAATTCTGGTGTTTGAAATTGTGCATATACTTGTGTTGAAGATATATCTGAATGTCCAAGCATTACTTGGATTGCTTTAAGGTCTGCTCCATTTTGCAATAAATGTGTTGCGAATGAATGTCTTAAAATATATGGTGTTATATCTTTTGAAATATGTGCTTGTTCCTTATAATATTTAATTATTTTCCAGAAACCTTGTCTTGTTAATCTTGATCCGTTTAAGTTAACAAATAACGCTTTGTTATCTTCATCTTTTATCAAGATTGGTCTTGCTTTTTTAATATATTCTTTTAAGGCTTTTAATGAGTATTGTCCTATTGGTACAACTCTTACCTTTTTTGATACTCTTGATGTTGCTGTTGCATTTTTCAAATCAATATCATCTATATTTAGATTCATGATTTCAGTAACCTTCATTCCTGTTGCATAAGCAAATTCAAGCATTGCTTTGTCTCTTATTCCTTTTAAATCAACTTCGTTTGGTTGATCTAATAATAATTCTACTTCTTCTGAAGTTAATACTGATGGAACTCTTTTTTCTATTTTTGGTGATGAAATTTTGCTTGTTGGATTTGTTTCAATTTTTTTATTTTTTATTAAATATTGATAAAAAGATCTTATTGTTGCTAAACTTCTTGAAATTGTTGAAGTTTTCTTTCCAACACTTTTTAAGTATTCCATGTATTCTTCAATGTTTTCTTCTGTTATTTCAGTATAGTTTATCTTCTCATCATTTAAATATCTTTCAAATTGTAAGATATCTCTTCTATATGATTGTAGTGTATTATCTGATAATTTTTTGTCCATTTGTAAAAACGCTAAAAATTGTTTTATTTCCTTATCCATTTTCTTTCCATCTTTCTTTCAATTTTTTGTTTCTATCAACTTGTTATGTTATATCACTTTTTGGACAAAAAGTAAAGAGTTATTGGATTATTTCTCTAATTTTCCGTATTCTCCTCCACCACCAACTTTTATATGTAACCCTCCTGTTCTAGATAAATTAATGATTTCCGACAATTTTGGTCCAACTACTGATTCTATGTCATCTTTTGTTATTTTATTCAATACTGTCATTTCTGTTCCATATGCATCAAGTAATTTGTCAATTACCTTTGGTCCCACTCCCGGGATGAATTGTAATGGATATTGATAATTGTAAAGTGGTCTATTTTTTGGTGATTTTGATTCTTGATCTTTAATCATTACGATTCTATCATATACTCCCATTGTTATATGTTTATCCGAACCACATTTCTCACAAATTACTGCTGGTGGTTCTGTTTCTATTTGTCTTTCACAATCTTCACAATAACTTCTGTTATATTTTCCTAATTTAGGGTCCATTCCATAATTAGCAATAATCTTTCTTCCTTCTTCACCTTTTATTGCTTTAAATACTTCTTTAAAATTAATATTTTGCACTTTTAATTTATTATATTCTCTAGCTATTTTAGGCAATGAATGTGCATCTGAGTTTGTTAAAAAATTCTTCTTCTTTAATTCTGATATGGTGTCCGCTAAATATGTATCAGAGCTTAAACCTAATTCAATTGCAAATATTCTGTCATATTTTTCTTTAAATATTCTTTCAAGTCTTTTTGTACAATTGCCATAATAACTTTTGAATGGTGTAAATACATGGGCTGGCACTAAATATCCATTATATTTTTCTACTATGTCTATTAAGTCATACCCTGATAAATTTGCTCTTTGTGTACTTAATGTTATGTTTTTAATGTGTGTTGACATTTCTCTTGAAAAATTTTTGATATCTTCTAATTTAGGAAAATAGCATAAATTATGTGCGCTTGCTGTTTTTCCATCTTCATTTTTTTCAGATGTTTCTATTTCTGCTCCCAATATTATACATACTTTATCCTTATATATTATTCCGCCTTCTTCTAGTTCGTATGCGTCTCCTGTTGCTAAAAAGTCTTCTATATCTTGTATTACATATGGTGATGCACAATCTATTACTGATACTACATCTATTCCTTTTCTTTCATAGCATTCTTTTGCAATATTGGCAAAATTTAGAGATTTGGCCGCTGTTATTTTTATTGGCTTGTTATTTTCACTTCTTCCTATGTGTACATGTAAGTCTGCAAATATTTCCACTGTTGTTCCTTTCACAAAAATAGAGAAGTATTACTTCTCTATTTAATTTACATTACTATATTTTCTTCAATTTCTTTTATTTCAGGTCTTTCGATTTGTTTCATCATTTTATCAATATCTGTTGCTAGTTCACTTGCTGAAAAATTAACTTCTGTTGATGATTTACCTGAAATTATTAAATTTCTTTTCTTTGAGTCTGCTTCTTCAAATCTATCTAATTCTGTTAGCATTACATCTATAAATTTTGGTACATTTATTATTCTTCTGTTTGCTTGTTCTTTTAGATATGTCATTCCTCCAACAATTTTCATATTAAACCTCCTTTGTGATTTCAAGTGTTTCTGCATAATGTATGAAATCTACAAATTTATCTAAATATCTATTATATTTTCCTTTTAAATTTCTATTTTCTAATAATACTAATGCTTCGTCAACTTCCATTCCAATTCTTTCTGGTCTATCTAATAACATTCCTCCGAAATGGTCTGCTAATTCTAATAAATCACTCTCTGGTTCTCTATTTTCTGAAATCGTATATCTGTTAACACCTTCACAGATTCTGCAAAATCTTTTATCAAATCCTAGCATTGATAAAAATTCTGCTCCTCTACCAGCGTACATTCTTATTTCTTCTTGATTTCTTGAATTTAATATTTTTTTACAATCACATAATAATCTTGCCGATATCACTGTATTGTCATCTATTTGTTCTTCTGGATATTCTTGATGTAAATAGTCCAAAAATAATTTCAAAATAACTGTTTTAAATACTACTGAATTATCATAGAATATTCCTGTTTTCTTCTTTAGAAAATATACAATATTTAATTTCTTATTAAAATCTATTTCGTTTAAGAAATATTCTGCAAATGTCTCTTCTCCCATAGTTTTCTCCTCGCTATTTTCTCATTAGTATTATATTATTAAGTATGTACTTATTCAATGAATGTAATCCAATTGTAATATTATATTTTGATTATAAATTTCGATGTATAATCAAGGTTTGCCTCTACTGATTTTGGATTTTTAATTGTGTAGATTTCTGTTGCTTTTTTATCAATATCTAACAACTCATTTTCTCCATTGTTTTCTTCAAACTTTTTAAGTGATGTAATTAATTTATTGTTATTTATTGTACTTAAAATTCCTTCACATTGCTTATTAATTCCAAGTACTCTTATGTATGGATCATTCTTTTTTGATTGTTCCATGTCTGATTTTGTTATATCTAATAATATATATGTTAGTATTCTTGATATTCTAGTTTTGGTATATCTCTTCGTACTGACTTTGTCTATTATTGCATCAATTGTTTTGCAGGTTGTTGATGCAAGTTTGATACTATTTTCAAGCCCTTCATTTACATCTGCTATTTTACTAATTTCTTCTTTTGTCATCATCCTTATCTTATATATTACAATATCCGAAAAATCATTTATTGATGTTACATAAGTTCCATGGCTTTTTAATTCTGATAATCTCTCATAAGTATATTTTGGCACCACTTTACTTATTTCATCAAAGTTATTTTCTAAAAACAATTTTCTAATATAGGTTCCTGATGCATAGTTTTCATTTATGTTCTTATCATTGTGCATTGAATTCTTTCGCTTTATTGCAAATGGTTTTATCTTGCTATTTGTTATTTTTAATGCTTTTAAATATTCGATTGCTAGTATGTTGTTTGGTTTTTGCATTATATCTTCCACATTTTCACTTAATAATACTTTTTTCAATGCTATTTCCCTTGCTTTCGGATATGAATTTCCTTTATCAAGCTCTGTTTTTATTTTTGACTTAAATTCATCATTTTCGTTTACTAATACATCTGCAATTGCTTGTAATTCTTGTAAATTGTCTTCTTCAATCCCAAATACTAAGTAATCTATGTTTCCTATTTCATTTAGTATTTTGATTCCTCCTAATGCAAAATTTTCTGCACTTGAAATACTATATATGGTTGGTAGTTCAATCACCATATCTACTTCATTTTGTAATGCTATTTTTGTTTTCTCAAATTTATTGATTAATGATGTGTCTCCTCTTTGTGTAAAATTCCCGCTCATTACTGCAATTACCGTCTCTGCGCCTGTTAATTCTTTTGCTTTTTGTATTTGATACAAATGTCCATTATGGAATGGATTGTATTCTGCAATAATTCCTATCCTCTTTCCCATATTATCTCCTCTTATTGCTTATTCTTAAATTAATTGTTATAATAGCATAGATTTATACGAAATTCAATTTTAAGAGGTTTATTTATGGATAACATAATTTTATATACTGATGGAGCATGTTCTGGTAATCCTGGTCCTGGTGGCTGGGGAGCTGTTTTAATTTTTAATGGTATTGAAAAAGAACTTAGTGGTGCTAATCCTAGTACTACTAATAATATAATGGAAATCACTGCTGTTATTGAGGGCCTTAAAGCTCTTAAAAGGCCTTGTAATGTTAATATCTATAGTGATAGCGCCTATGTTGTTAATTGTTTTGAAAAAGATTGGATTAATAATTGGATTAAAAATAATTGGGTTAATTCTAAAAAGGAACCTGTTAAAAATAAGGAATTATGGCTTGAATTACTTAATCTAACTAAACTTCACAATGTTACTTTTAATAAAGTTAAGGGTCATTCAAATGTGAAATACAATAATAGATGTGATGAGTTAGCTAGAAATGCGATTTTAACAATTTAAAAGGAATGGCTTAAAACCATTCCTTTTTTATTATTAATCTATATTTTGTAGTATTTGAAGCATTGAGGTTCATGTGAATTTATAATTCCAACTGCTTGTAAATATGAATAAATTATTATTGTTCCAACAAAGGTCATTCCTCTTTTCTTTAGATCTTTTGAAATGGTATCTGATAATTCTGAGCTTACTTTGTCAAATTCATATATTATTTGATTATTTGTAAATCCCCATATATATTTATCAAAACTTTCATATTCTTTTTGAATTTGTTTAAATATTTTAGAATTATTTATTGTGGCTTTTATCTTTAATTTGTTTCGAATTATTCCTTCATTATTTTGTAATTCTTGAATTTTTGCTGCATCGTAATTTATTATCTTATCAATATTAAAGTTATCAAATGCTTTTTTAAAATTCTCTCTTTTGTTTAATATACAACTCCATGATAGACCTGCCTGAAATGATTCTAATATTAGCATTTCATATAGCTTTTTGTCATCATGAACAGGTTCTCCCCATTCTTCATCATGATATTTTGTATATATTTCATTTACATTCATTGCCCATTTACATCTATTCATATTTTACCTATCTAACTAATGTTTGTAGTCCTGCTTTTGTTCTTGCACCTACTCCTCTTCTTATTTCTCTTCCACCTTGGAAAACTATTAATGTTGGCAATCCTCTGATACCATATCTTCCTAATATTGCTCCTCCATGTGAAACATTAACTTTAACAACTTTAATATTTTGATTTTCACGTGCAAATTCATCAAGAATTGGAGACATTCTTCTACAAGGACCACACCAATCTGCGTAAAAGTCTACTAAAACTTTTTTACTTGAATTTATCACTTCTCTTTCAAAAGCTTCTTCCGTTATTACTATTGGTTTATTTACTGGTTGCGGCTTGGGTTGAGGTTTCGGCTCTGGCTTTGGAGTTGGTAATGGCTGTGGTTTTGGTGTTGGTTTTGGTACTGGTTGTGGGGTTGGTGTTGGCTTTGGTGTTGACACTGGCTGTGGGGTTGGATGTGGTTTTGGTGTTGACACTGGCTGTGGGGTTGGATGTGGTTTTGGTGTTGGAGTTGGCTCTGGCTGTTCTGCTAGCTGTGTTGGTTGTGATTGTTGCACTGGTTGAGTTTGTGGTTGCTGTTTTGGTTGCTCAGTAACTTTTTGTTCAGGTTTTGCATTATTATTGTTTGGTTGCGTATTTACTACTTTTTGAATATTACTTTTATTGTCATTTGCTTTATTATTGTTGTCATTATTATTAGCTACTGCATTTGGATCAGCTTCCACTTTGATTTTTATTTTCTTTTCTGATGAGTTATTTGATTGATCTATTGCAATATATGTTATTTCATATTCACCAGGTATATTCATATCAACTTTTCCAACAACTGATACATCAATTAATTCGTCAGTATTGTCTTCTACTTTAATGTTTTCTTTTAAATCTATTGTTTCGCCTTGTTTAATTGTTCTATCTTCAGCTCCAATTATTTCTGGTTGTTTTGTATCAATTATATTAACATTAATTATTGCTGTTTCTTTTTGTCCATTACTATTTAATTTTTCTAATGTGATTTGAATTCTTCCAAGATTTTTAAATGTATATTCGCTTATTATTTCTTCCCCATCTATTAATACTTTTACATCATCAGGAATTTTTAAATCCGCTTTATTAAAAGTCGTTCCATATTCAAAATTCTTATCTTGAATTCCTAATTCTGCGACTATTTTACTTAATCCTGTTTTTTGAGCCATTTTTGTTATTTGCTTTTTATTAAATAAAATAATTGTTGTTATGACTGCTGCTATCAATATAATTAGTACAATTACTATTGATAAAATTATTGTTATTCTTTTTTGGGTTTTTTCCATATATTCCTCATTTATGCTCTTGTGTTTTATTTTGCTTCTCTTACAAATTTTAAAACTGTACTTTTACTTAGTGCACCTACTGCTCTATTTAATTCTTTTCCTTTTTCTATAACTAGTAATGTTGGCATTGATGAAATATTGTATTTTCTCGCTAAATCTTCATTTTGATCAACATTAATTTTTACTACTTTGATGTCTTTATTTTCATTTGCTATTTCTGCTACTCTTGGTGATAATATTTTACATGGACCACACCAATCTGCATAAAAGTCTACTAATACTCTTTTATCTGAGTTTAATACTTCTTTTTCAAAGTTAGCAGATGTTACTGGTATTACTGCGTTTTCCGCTTCTACCTTAGTTTTTTCCGCCTTTTTGCCTGTTCCAAGGCTTATTCCTATTAAAACTGCAATAAATACTATTGCTAATACTGCATATATTATTTTTTCTTTCATTTTCTCTCCTATCTAAATATCATTATGATACCCATTATTATAAGTATTATTCCTGATATTTTTCTGATTATATCATAGTGTTTTTTTATTGTGTCGAATACTTTTTTCATTTTATCTATCAATAGTGCTGATATAATGAATGGTATTCCTAGTCCTATTGAGTATGATGTTATCAATAGGATTCCTTTGATTGTTTCACTTTTGCTTGATATCAACAATAATGCTGATGCTAAAAATGTTCCTATACATGGTGTCCAGCTTATTGAAAACGCCATACCAAAGATTAAAGATTTAAAGAAATTCAAATCTTTGACATTTGATTTAACTCTGTTTTCTTTGTTTAAAAACTTGAGTTTTATTATTTCTATATAATTTAGTCCTAATAGTATAATTATTAGACCAAATACTATTTTTATATATTTTAAGTGGCTTGTTATCATTTTTCCAAATGTACTTGCAAAAATTGATAATATTATAAAAACAATACTAAATCCTAGGACAAATCCTAGTGCATTTATTAATGCTTTATTTTTCTTATCTTCATCTTTGCCTGCGAAATATGATATGTATATTGGCAACATTGGCAGTACACATGGTGATATAAAACTTGCAATACCTTCAATGAATGTCATTAAATAATCCATTTATTCCTCCTTATGTTTTATTAAATATATTTCTATATCTTGTAAGTTTGCTTTTTGACCATATCCATATAATATTTTGGATATTTGTTTATGATATTGTATTTTTTTAGCAATATCGGATTCTTGCTTTATTGCTATTAAATAGCTTTCTATTAATCCCATATCTCCATATTCATTTGTGAATCTTTCTCTAAGCTTTTGACTGTAGAGTTTAGGATTATTTACAGCATAATAATATAATTTTTCGCCTATTAACTTTTTTACTATTTCTGCATACCCTAAAACTTCACTATTATCACTTTGGTGCCTGGTTAATATATAATATCCATTACCTAAGTTTAGTTGATATTTGGGTTTTAAATTAATATATAGAGCTGCTTCTAAATCTGAAAATATATCAACTAAAGCTCTTGTTTTTGCTATATTTTCTAAATAAAATCCGTTTGAAAATATCTCATTTCTTTTCAAATATAAATTTGATATTTTTTCTAACTCTTTATATATCATTGCTTTTAACTCTGATACTACAAATTCTTTTTCTTGAATTCCTTTGTATTTTGAGGCTATACAATATGATAATGTCTTTGCTATTTCATTATACTCTATATATATTTCTTCTTTGTGTTTTATTTGTATCACTTCTATTAAATTTACTGACAAATTGTATATATTTTTGTCAATCATATTTAATAATGCTTTTTCTTCTATATATTGTGATTGATATTTTGATTTGTCGTATAAATAATTTATTATGCAAGCTTTAATAAAATTGTCGATTTTATTTCTTTTGCAGTGTTGTTCTATTTTACTTCTTAATAATTCTTTTGATATCATTTTCCCTCATAACTTCTAATATCTAAATATTTGTTTATTTCTTCCTTCATGTGATTTGGAATATTGTTCATTTCTGCTCCAAATATTTTGGCATTTTTTCTATCATTTAATTCTTCTAACACATATTTTATTGGACTTAATTTATCTCCTCTTGATATCATTTCCAATTTATATTTTTCTTCGCTCATTGGAGTGTTCTTCCATATATATGTTGATTCTGTTGTTGTTAATTTGGATGATGCTATTAGATGTTTCTTATATAAAGTTTCTATTATTGATTGAGCTGCTTCCTTGGTTTTTATTGTGACTTTGATGATGTGGTATGCTTCTTTGGATTGATTTATTTGCTCTGATAATTCTTCCATATCTTCTTCAAATTCTTCGTCTTCTTCAAATTCTTCTAAAAAGTCTTCTGGTATCGGCACTCCATATTCTTTTAATTGAGCTAAATCTTCTATTTTACTTATTATCTTTCTAGTTTTTGTTATTGGATATGGAACATTTACTAAATTATAATATTCTATTTCTATTACTCTTCCTAATCTTTCATAGCCATCAAATCCAACTAATACTATATCGCCCATCTTTATTTCTGAATCTTCTGAAATATAGTATAATGGCTTTTCTGGATCATCTAAATATTCTACTAATGCATAGCAATATTCTTTGTTTCTATCTTCAAATTTTGGCAAAATTTCTTGTGTTTCAAGTTTGTACACTGGTTTTTCGAGTGTTATTTCCTGTCTTAGAAACTTTTTGTTATGCAATTTATCAAATACATCTATTGCATTTTTTTCCTTTGTGAAATCTTCTATTCTAAATTTTGTTAAATCAGGAATTTGATATCTTATCTCTTTTTCATTATTAGATATTTTATTTAAGTATCTGTTTTGAATTATTTCTACAAATTCTTTATCAAAAATCATATTGATAAATCCTTTATGTATTAAATAATTTTCTTTTGAAAAACTTTTTTCTTTAATTGATTCTCTAATATATTCTATTATCCTTGTTTCTATATTATCTGGATTTACTATTTTTTCAAACATTTGACTTTTTATCAATGCATAGCCTTTTTTCTTTGACTCTTCAAGCTTATATACTGTGAACTCTGTATTTAACCCTTCCCATTCATTGTAGCGCTTTTCTAATTCTAACTCAGGTACTTTTTGTAAGATTGTTTCAAATTGTGGAACTCCTTTAAATGCTCTTTCTTGCATAATTGTCCCATCAAATCTAAAAAAAGTAACCCATTCTGCGTAGTATTTTTTACAAAAATATTCTAACTCTGATTTTTCTGCATCTGTATCGAATACTTCTTCTACAATGATATGGTTTTTATTTAAATCTTTTTTTATTAATACTGATATAACTGATTTATTTTCTAATAAATATACAATTTGTTTATTACTAATCTTAAATTGTTTATATTCTGTGTGTTTTAAAAAATTGTTTAATGCTTTTATAAAAGCTTGTAATGTTGCTTCCATGTCTCCCTCTTTTCGCTGTTATTATACATTATTTTTATCATAGTTGCAAAAGAGTTTAATAAATATCTCAAATTATATTGATTAATATTTATTTATATTATAATCTAGCTTTGGAGGTTTTTATGGTACATGAAATGAAGTTAAACGATAGAGCTATTGACAATATTTCTATCGGAATAAAAAAGTTTGAATTACGATTATTCGATGAAAAAAGAGCAAAAATCAATTTAAATGATTATATAATTTTTAAAAGTCTTTCTGAATCTTCAAGAACTTTAAAAGTAAAAGTTCTTGGTTTGCTGCATTATAATAGTTTTGAAGATTTGTTTAATGACGTCGATTATAATTTATGTGGTCCTGCAGATAGTCTGAATACAAAGCTCGAAAGATTGCATAATATTTATCCAATTAATGAAGAATTAAAATATGGTATTTTAGCTATTCGTATTGAACCTATTTAAAATGAATTATATTTAAAAAGACAAGTTCAGTTTATACTGGGCTTGTCTTTTATTATTTTATAATTCAAATTGTGAATTATATAGTTTTGCATAAAAACTATCTTTTTTCATTAATTCCTCGTGGTTTCCTTGTTCTATGATGTTTCCATCATTCATTACTAATATTATATCTGCATTTTTTATAGTTGATAGTCTGTGTGCTATTATGAATGAGGTTCTGCCTTCTGTTAATTTATCCATTGCTTTTTGTACTAATTCTTCTGTTCTTGTATCAACATTTGATGTTGCTTCATCTAAGATTAAGAATGGTGTATTTTCTAGCATTCCTCTAGCAATTGTTATTAATTGTTTTTGTCCTGCCGAAATTGAATCGTTTTCATTCATTTGAGTATTTAATCCATCTGGTAGTGATTTGATAAAATGTGTTATTCCTATTTTATCACACACTTCAAATATTTCTTCATCTGTTAAATTATCTCTGTTGAATGCAATATTTTCACGTATTGTACCCTCAAATAACCATGTATCTTGTAATACCATTGTAAATAATGATGCAATGTTTTCTCTACTTAACTCTTTTGTACTTATTCCCTCTATTTTGATATCTCCTGAATTTATTTCATAGAATTTCATTAATAAATTTACTAGAGTTGTTTTTCCTGCACCGGTTGGTCCGACAATTGCTATTTTTTGTCCTGGCATTGCTTCTACTGTAAAGTCTTTGATTATTTCTCTGCTTTCATCATAGCCAAAATGAACATGCTCAAATGATATATTTCCTTTTACTTCTTCTGGTTTTAAAACATATTTAACTTCTTCTGCTGGTAATTCTTCTTCATCTAAAAATTCAAACACTCTTTCTGATGCTGCTGCAGTCGATTGCATACTTGTAAATGCTTGTGCAATTTGTGATAAAGGTGATGAAAATAATCTTACATATGTCATAAATTCAACTATTACTCCAAATGTGATTTTACCACTGCTTGCTAACAATGCTCCTACTATACATACTGCTACATATCCAAAATCACCTACAAACTGCATCATTGGCATCATTAATCCTGATATAAATTGACTTTTTCTGTTTGCTTCATAGAGATTTTGATTTAATTCGTTAAATTTTTTAGTTGATTCTTTTTTTCCATTATATGCTTTTACTACTACTAAGTTTGAATATACTTCTTCAACATGTGAATTTAACTTTCCTAATTCAGTTTGTCTTGCTATAAAGTATTTTTGGGATTTTGCTAATACAAACCCCATGAATGCAAATCCAAACATTACTGATAGTACTGCTGTTATTGCCATTATCCAGTTTGTATAAAACATCATAATCAATGTTCCAAAAAATAATACAATTGCTGATACCATTGTTGCCAATGATTGATTTAGTGTTTGTGCAACTGTATCTACATCATTTGTTACTCTTGATAAAATATCACCAGTTTGATTTTTATCAAAATATTTTAATGGTAGCTTGTTGATTTTGTTTGAAATCCTTTTTCTTAAATCTTCTGCAAATCTGTTTGATGTCTCTGACATTAAGTATTGTTCAAAATATGAAAATAATGTGCTTAGTAAATATATTATTATTAACACTATAGTTATTTTCTTTATATTGTCTATATTCATTTTAGGTTTGATTATTTCTTTAACTGATTGTGGTAATTGCTCAACTTTGCTATACAATTCTTTTGCATTATTGTTATTATTTAATGTTTGCATTATTTGCATTGTTTTAATTTGATCTTCGATACTAATTTCTTTTCCATCAATTGTTATGTTTTTTTGTAATTGGCTTATTGATATTTGCTTTTCTAATTCTTGAATATTTTCTGTATTGACTACTAGTCCTTTTGATATCTCATCAACTAATTTTGCTAGCCTCTTAGGTGCAATTATTGAAAATATTGAACTAAATATTGCTAGAATTATTGAAATTATTATCATTATTTTAAATTTTTTTAATTCTTTCAATAGTCTTTTTATAGATTCAGAGAAATTCTTTGCTTTGTCGTTTGGATTTGTTTGTATTCCTCTATTACTAGGCATTTTCTAATTCCTCCTTTGTTAATTGTGATAGTGCAATTTCTTTATATACTTCGCAATTTTTTAATAGCTCTTTATGTGTGCCAATTCCTACACATTTTCCATTATCCAATACCACAATTTTATCTGCATGCATTATTGTTCCAATTCTTTGAGCTACAATTAATGTTGTTGCGTCTTTAGTATATTCTTTTAAGGCTTTTCTTAATATTTTATCTGTTTTGTAATCAAGTGCTGAAAACGAGTCATCAAATATATATATTTCTGGATCTCTTGCAATTGCTCTAGCTATTGACAGTCTTTGTTTCTGTCCTCCTGAAATGTTTGTTCCCCCCTGTGATATATTTGCATCATATCTGCCTTCCATTTTCAATACGAATTCTTCGCCTTGTGCTACTTTTAGTGCTTCTTCTATTTTTTCTTGTGTTATTTTTGATTTTCCATTATCTCCATACACAATATTCGATTTTACTGTTCCATCAAATAACATTGCTTTTTGTGGAATATAACTCATTCTGTTTCTTAATTCTGCTTGCGTATAGTCTTTAACATTTTGTCCATCTACTAAAACTTCACCTTCTGTTGCATCATAGAATCTTGGTATTAAATTTACTAATGTTGATTTTCCGCTTCCTGTTGAACCAATAAATGCTACTGTCTCACCTTGGTTTGCTTTAAACGATATCTTCTCCAATAAATACTCTGAAGCATCTGGATATTTAAATGATACATCTTTAAATTCGATTGTTCCTTTTTCTGTAACTCCTACAATTCCTTTGTTTCCGTCTTTAATGCTATTTTCTGTTTCTAATACTTCTTTTACTCTACCTGCTGATACTTCTGCTCTTGGTAACATGATGAATATCATGACTAACATTAGGAATGACATGATTATTTGCATTGCATAACTTGAAAATACTACCATGTTTCCGAATATTGCTATTTTATCTGTTAATAATGCATCATTAATTAGTTTAATTCCTATTAAATAGATTGATAATGTCAGTAGATACATTACAATGAAAATTAATGGTTGTATTACTGCAAATGATTTTTGAATAAATAATTGTGTTTGTGTTAAATCCGTATTTATATCATTAAATTTATCTTCTTGATATTTGCTTGCATTAAATGCTCTTACAACTCTTATTCCTGTTATATTTTCCCTTGCTTTAGCATTTAATTTATCTGTTAATTTTTGAATCTTCTTAAACTTTGGTAGTACGAAAACGACAATTAGTGCCACTGCAATTAGTAATACTAAAACGGCTATCCCTGTTGCTGCACTCCATTCCCATCCTTTATTTAAGATTTTTCTTATTCCCCATATTGCTGTAACTGGTGCTTTAACTAATATGTGTAATCCCATTGCTATAAATGATTGTATTTGTGATACATCATTTGTTGTTCTTGTTATCAAGCTACTGGTTGAAAATTCTTTTACTTCATGTAATCCTAAATCTTCGACTTTTTCAAAAATTTCTTTTCTAATTCTTTTTGAAAAATTTGCTGCTACATTTGCCACTAGATATCCTGTTATTATAGTTAATATTAAACTTCCTAGTGAACATACTAACATCATTCGTCCATTTTTCCAGATATCTGCCATTTGGCTACCTTCTGTTTTTACTAATTGTGTAATTTCTGACATGTAATCAGGTGTTTTTAAATCTAGATATACTTGAGTTACAATCATAATTATTGAAATTATTATAAAAAGCACATCTTTTTTATTGAATTTTTTAAATAATTTTAGCATTTTTCCTCCTTTTGATGTTCTATTATTGATTCACATGTTATTTCCTTTATTCTTTTTACTATTCTTATGAATTCTAGTGAATCTTTTTCTCCTAAAGTTTCTACCAAGTGTTCTACATATCTTTGAACTTTTTCTTGATGTTCTTCAATTTTTGTTATGCCATTTGTAGTAATTGATATTACTATTTTTCGTTTATCTTCTTCTGATTTACTACGCTCTATTAAACCCTTCTTTTCTAAGCTATTTAAAGTACTTGCAATTCTCGCGCTACTTACTTGTAAATGCTTTTCTAACTCGTTTGATGATATATTATTTTGTTCATTTAATAAATAGGCTAAAATCCCTACTTCTCCTTTTGATAAATCTCCTATTATTTCTTGAATATGCTGTTTATGTTTTTTAGGCTTTACAAAAATCTCCATGATTTCTTTAACTATTTCTGAAGTTTTCATTTTGACTCCCTTTTTACTAACAGTGTTAGTAACTTTACCACTATTTTTATTTGTTGTCAATAATTTTAAGGCAAAAAAATCAGTACAATATGTACTGATTTCATTGTTATTATTTAGTTTTATACATTTTTATTATTTCTTTAAAACTTAGTTTTGTACCATTATTAATTATTGCATTTGTATATACTTTGATTGCAATGTGTGCAATTAATATATTCGTCATTATTAATATTAATACTGATATTATCATGTCCCTTGGTGTTGCCACTCCAACCATTACTCTAAATGGCGCTGAGAATGGTGATGAAAATGGTACCATTGACGATATCAAATTCAAACTACTTGTTGGACTTGTTATTGTGAAATATGCTAAGTAAAAACTCATTACTGCAATCAATGATGCAGGTGTTGCTGCTGCTTTAACTTCTTCTGGATTACTTACAAATGATCCTGTTAATGCATATAATAAAGCATATTCCATATATCCTAGTATAAAATAAACTATTATTGTTATTCCAAGTGTTGGTGTTATTGTTGATAAATCAAGGAATGCTGATAACATATTTTTGTCTACAAATGTATTTATACTTATAATTGATATTACTGCAATTAGTAATAATTGTATTAATCCTGCCAATCCTATTCCAAATGTTTTTCCTAATACAATATTTCTTGCCTTTGTGTATGTTACAAGTGTTTCAACTATTTTAGATGTTTTTTCTGTTGTTATTGATGTTGATACTTGATATGCAAATGTATATATTGCAGCAAATAGTAATCCTGTTAATGCTAATATTACAAAAATATTTTTATTTGCATCTTTTTCTTGACTTGATACTGTTGTATATTCGAAATTTGGCTGTAATGTTTGCATTTGTTTTTCAGTTAAATTTAATTTTTTTAATTGATTTTGTGAATAAATTTCTTTTAATGCTTTTTGTATATCCACTGGTGAATTCATCATTAGTGAAGTGTTTTCAACTACATATTCTATTTTGATACTTCCTTCAGTTTTACTAATTATAATTCCTTTTTTTATGTCTTTGTTTTTTATTTTAGTTTTAACATCTGCTAATGATGTCTTTTCTTTTGCAATGATGAATTCATCATTTAATCCTAATTTGTTCATTGTGTTTAATTGATTTTCGAATATGTTGTCATTATCTACAATCAATATTTTGTCTTTTTCATTATTACCTGATAACTTTGGTATTATTTTTGTAAATGCTGATGCTAAAATAATCATTAAAATCATTATTATTGTTGATACTATAAATGCTTTTTGTTTTAACGCTTCTATTAGTGTAAACTTTGTTACTATTAGTATATCTCTCATGTTATTCACCCACCTTTTCTATAAATATGTCATTTAATGTAGGTTTTTGAATTTCAAATTTATCAACTACTATATTATTGTCTATAAGATCTTTTAATAGTTTGTGTGCTTGTTCCTCATTATTTATTTTAATTTTATAATTGTTGTTTGCAACTAATTCAATTTCCATGTTATTTTCTTCTATATATTTTGTTGCGTCTTGTTTTGTATTTAAACTCAAACGGTTTGCAGGATATCCTTCCTTAATTTCTGATAGATTTCCCTGTAATACTGTCTTTCCTTTATTTAAAATCAGAATATTTTCGCAAAATTCTTCTATTGTTGGCATTTGATGTGCTGACATTATTACATATTTTCCGTCTTTTACTAATTCAATGATTATATTTTTTAATAATTCTGAATTGACTGGATCTAATCCACTAAATGGTTCATCCAGTACTACTAACTCTGGATTATGTAATATTGCTATCATAAATTGAATCTTTTGTTGATTTCCTTTTGATAGTTTGTCTGCTGTCATATTCATGTATTGTTCTACTTTTAATTTTTTTGACCATTTATCAATTGATGCTATTATATCCTCTTTTTTCATGCCTTTTAATTCTCCGAAATACATCAATTGATTTCTAATCTTTATTTTTTGATATACGCCTCTTTCTTCTGGTAAATATCCAAAGTTTACCGCTTCACGGCTTACTTTCTTATCATTCCATGTTATTTCACCACTATCATTATTGATAATTCCTAATAACATTCTTATTATTGTTGTTTTTCCTGCACCATTTGTTCCTAGTAAACCATATACTCCTGGTTTATCTAATATTAATGATACTTTATCAACTGCTTTATTTGTTCCAAAGCTTTTTGATACTTCTTTTAGTGTTAGTCCCATTGTGGCTCCTTTCAGTTTTATTTTATCAACAAGATTATATCTCTTTACAATTAAAAAATAAATATTTTCATAAAAATAGCTAATTCAAATTTTTTATCTACGTATAAAAATAAAAAGTAATCTTCTTAATAATAACTGTAATTTCGTAAATATTGACTTATCTGAAATTGTATTTTCAAAAAGCATTTCAAAAAAATTTCAAAACATTAAATTGGCGTCAATTTATTACTTCTAATGATAATTATGATGCCTTTATATTAGGCGAAAATTGTTAAAAAATCATCTTCAGATAATTCTGAAGATGATTTTTAATAGATTTGTTTGATTTCTTTCAACTTAAAGTCATTAAATTTAAGCCTCAATACACTTGGAGATTCTATAATAAGCTCTTTTTTATTATAGAATAATTTATTATTCGTAAAATTACAATATTTTTTCAAGTAATATTTAATTGATGCTCCATGGCTTACTATTACAACTTTTTTTCCATTGTTATATTTTATGATATTTTCAATAACTTCATTCATTCTTTCTTCAACTTCTTTAAAACATTCTCCTCCGGTACATTTTAAAGAATTATCTAACATCTGCTCTATAGTATATGAATTCTTTTTTATTTCACCTAACTTTCTTAATTCTTCTCTATCTCCGTAGCATCCTTTCGTTTAATCTTGAATCAATGTTAATTAAAAGATTGTTCTTTTTAGCTATGTATTTAGCTGTTCCAATTGCTCTTGAATAAGAGCTACTCCATAATTCTTTTATATCTAGTAATTCAGGATTATTACTTAACTCTTCTGCTTTATTTTCACCATCGATTGATAAAATAATTTTTTCATTTTCTAATTGAGTATCTCCGAAATTATAACAATCTCTATATTGTTCTGAATGTCTTAATAGATATATAATTGTTTCTTTCATTCTTAATTTTATCCCTCTCTCTTTACTTTAATAGGAAACACATATAAATGAAAAGGTTATATTATTTAAAATTTCCTAATATATTAAATTCTCGTATAGTATTATAAAAAAGGCATAGCAATATTCTATGCCTTTTTCTTTTAGTTTGTCTTTTTAATAAAAAATATTTTACCTTTGTAATTTGAAATAATACTACTTCCATCAGGATTTAAAAATACTGTTATTTCAGGATATTTATTAAAACTATTAAAATAGTTCAATAAGTATTTTAGACCATTTTCATTAACATCTTCAATCTCAACCCTAGTACAATTACTTTTCATCACCTCAACTGCTGTTCTTTCTAAATTTGCAAAATAGGTAGCATTTTCTTCAGATGCTCTTAATGATATTTTTCTAGAACTTTCTGTTAAAATTCTAAATTTAAAATATATTTTATTTCCATCACCATAATTTCTCTTTTTTATATCATCAATATCAAATCCTAATTTTATTGCTAAACGTAACATATGTGGTCTCATATTGCTACTTGCTAGTGTTATAGATTCATATTTCTCATTTCGAGCATAATCTATAAGATATTCCAAAAACTGTTTATTAAGTCCTTTTCCTTGATATTTTGGTAAAACCCCTCCATACCAAGCATATAAATTATTAATTTCTTTTTGAATAACAATTATGCTATATCCAATCAACTGTTCTCTTTGTTTGTATATAAAAATTAATAATTTATTTTGCCGACTTTTCTTTTTGTAACTTGCTATTGGAAAATCTTTTCCAAAAATCTCTCTATGTAGACCTAATACACTATTCAAATTATATATTTGCTGTATTATCATAATGTACTCCAATCTTCTTTAACCAATTAACCTGACTAATGCCATCAAACTTTGCCTTCTTTACATTTGTTTCAATTACAATAGGAACTATTGGCAGAAAATCCAGCATCTTTCTTAATATATCTTGCTCAAAAATTCCTTTTGATAAAGGTATATGATCTGTTTCAATATTAAAATCATGTATATGAATTTCTTTTATTCTTTGCCAAATTGATTTTTTTCTTTTAAGAATTTCAAACATTTCACCTTGACTAATTCCTAATCTTGTTCCACTATACATAAAATGTCCCAAATCAAAACAAATGTAAACATTTCTTTGACTTAATTCATTAATCGCATCTTCTAGATTATCGATATAATTAATATCATATGTTTTAATATTTTCTATACATAACGTACATTTTCGATGGATACTATCTGTTATAATCTTTATTTTTTTTAACATATCAGTATCATATCTTTCATAATGTGTTACTAAATTTAAAGATATATTTTTTGAACTATTAATAATTTCTATGATTTCTATAGACAATTTAAAATCTTCTTCATTATATAACATATGTTTAGGTAAATGTAATGAATATTTGCCTAGACATATGTTGTTTAAACCCTGAAGTAATGAAAAAAAATTATTAGTATTTTTCGCCTTTACTTCAATAAAGTCAAATAGTTCAAAGTATCCATGCAAAAATTCTATGTTTATCATTTCGCTAGGTACTCTAAATCCTATCATTTTCCAAGCCCTTATCCTTCATTATTCTTCTTAAATCATTAATACCATACTTAGGTTCTAATCCTCCTAAATTTACACACTCCATATATGCTTCCTGTGTATTATTAGGTAGTATTGGAAGTATATCTTCTACTACTTTTTTACAAATATAGCATGCTACAGGATCTGCGTCTTTAATATTCCCTGTAAGAAATTTTGCTCTGGATCTGCAACCGCTATTACACACAAGACAATATTTACACTTAGCACAATAATCTAAATCTTTCATAAGTAAAATATATTCTGGATTTAAATTAATATTTTCAATTGTTTTCTTAACTTTAAAATTATTTCCTCTAAAATCAAAAATTGTATCGTGAAAATACTGACATAAAGTAGCAGTTCCATCACTTCTTATAGAAATTTGATGATCTGAAATATAGTCACATGGTGAATATTGTAAACGCTTGCTTAACATTTCAGTATAATCTAAATTTCTAGGATTAGCATTTAAAATCAACGTTCTAAAAATATTATTAATTTCAATATCTAAAGATTCTTTTAAATTATTTTCTAAATAATGCTTAAAAATTCTATTACACGAATTCATCATACTTTCGTAATAGCCTTCGAAGTCAATATCTTTTAATGCCCCACCTTTCAGCTTTTTCCCAAAGTTCCTTTACGTAGCTTCCATATCGTAATGAATTTTCATCTGAAACAGTGTCAATACTAATTCTAATTCTTTTTAGTCCTGAATTTTCAAGTTTGTTAATCAGTTTCTCAGTTAACAATGTTGCATTTGTTACCATATCAGCTTTTATTCCAAGATTCGATATATGTTTTACAATAAATAATATATCTTTATTAACAAGAGGCTCTCCACCTGTTAATAAAATTTTATTAATATTATAATGTTTTTTTATATCTGAAATAAGCCGTATAATTTCTTTAGTTGTCATATCATCTTTTCTATTAATATACTCAGAATTATGACAATATTTACATTGTAAATTACAACCAGAGGTTATTTCTAGCCGTATTGATGTATACTTTTTATTTTCCATAAAAGACCTCCTTTTTTAATAGCTGACCAAATTTGGTCAGCTACGTCCATTATTTGCAACCCAATATTAGTTTCCTGCTGTTCTCATATCCATAATATGTCCTCCTTTGGTATAGAATATTTATTAGTAGACTGATAACAGTCGCTAATGCAGGCTCATTATTCATTAATTTATAACGAATAAATTTTTCAAAAATTTATATAATCATTATACCTCTTATTACCATTTATGTCAATATATTCTTATGCAAAATCAGGACTAAATCATGAAATTTATTTAAAAAGTCTACTAGTCTTTGTATTGCAATGATTAGCAGGCTTTTATTACTTAAAAATTTGTTTTTTCTTGTGTAATAAATAAAATATATTATTTATTTATTCTTCTGCTCCTAAACTCACTAAAAACCTTATCTTTTTCAAACTTCTTTTATAATCTTCTTTTACTATGTTTAATATATTTAAAGCGAATTTTTTTATTATTTGTAAATTTAATAAGGCTTTCTTATTAGTTCTTTTTGCCACATTGTTATAAAAATAGGACATTTAAAATATTCTGTTAAATATTTTTCATGTTCTTTAGCAATATCAGCACCATATTCTGGCTTAAATTCCCATTCTTTATCACTTTTTAAAAGAATATCAATACACTCTCTATATGTTATTCTCTTGAATTCTTGCTTTATTGTTTTCTCTAATTTCGTAATCAATCCATTTTCTTCGTATTTTTCCAAATATTCTAATTCTTCTTTACAATGATTTAAAGCATATTTAATAACAAATTTTAATAAATCTTCAGCAATATCCATAATTTTATTCAAATCACAAAAAGCAACTTCTGGCTCAATTTGCCAAAACTCTGCAGCATGATATGGTGTACATGAATGATCAGCTCTAAATGTTAGTCCAAATGTATAAACTTTTGAAAAAGCTTGTGCAAATGTTTCTGCTTCAAACTGTGTTGACACTGACAAACCAACTTTTTTTCTAAAGAAATCATCCAAATAATCAAATTTACCTTTTTGTGCAATCATATTTAAATCCTGTGTTGTAACTTGAAACATTTCTCCTGCACCTTCACAATCACTTGCTGTAAAAATTGGTGCATGCAAATAAATAAAACCATGTGATTGAAAATATTCATGTATTGCCATAGATACTATACTTCGAACACGAAATATCGCTTGAAATAATGTCGTTCTAGGTCTTAAATACGCCTGTTCCCTTAAAAACTCTTTAGTATGCTTTTTAGGTTGAATTGGATAATCTCCATCACAATCTCCTATCAATTTTATTTCAATAGCTTCTAGTTCAATTACATCTTTTCTACTTTTTAATATTCCTTTCACTTCAATACTAGATCCAAAATGTATTTTCTGTATTAAATCAAAATCACTTAAATTTTTATCATAAACTACTTGTAAATTCTTAAAACAAGTACCATCAGAAATATCGATAAACCCAATTTCTTTTTGTTTTCTATGCTTTCTTATCCATCCTTTTACTGTTATTTCTTTATCTAAATAGTCATTATATAAATCATAAATTTCTTTTATCTCCATGACACAATTCTCCTTTATAATATTTGCATTTTTTCTAATTCAGCTTCAGTTTTTTCTTCCCATGCAGAAGCTTGAACTTCTGCAATATGTTTCTTTTCAAGAATTAACATTAATATCCTTGATTGTCCAATTCCTCCACCTATTGAATAAGGTAACTCTCTTTTTAATATTTTTTGATGATATAAGCATTCCATTCTTTCCATACAGTTAGCTTTTTTCAATTGTTCTTTCAAAGATTTTTCATCAACTCTAATCCCCATTGATGAAATTTCAATCGTTTTATCAATTAATTTATCATAAATTAATAAATCACCATTCAATTGCCAATCATCATAATCAGGACTTCTCTTATCATGAATTACACCAGATTTTAATTTATCACCTATACCTATTATAAATACTGCCTTTTTTTCTTTACCTATTAATTGTTCTCTTTCAGACGGAGTTCTATCTGGATACATATCTTCTAATTCCTGACTTGTTATAAAATATATAGTTTTAGGCAATTCCAATGTTAAATAATGATATTTCTTTTTCATAAAGATTAAAGTTTGTCTAATTGCTTTATAAATACTTTTTACTGTATCTTTTAAATAATCAATTGTTCTCTCTTCTTTATCTATAACTATTTCCCAATCCCATTGTTCAACATATAAAGAATGAATATCATCAACTATTTCATCTTTTCTAACTGCCTTCATATCTGTATATATTCCTTCATGCATAGATAATTTATATTTACCAAGTGATACTCTTTTCCACTTTGCTAAAGAATGTACTATTTCAAATTTTTCATCTTCTTTCTTAAAACTTACTGATTTTTCTATCCCAGTTAATTTGTCTTGCAAACCGGTAGATGATTTTACAAATATCGGACTTGGTACTTTTATTAATCCTAACCTCACTTCTAATTGACTTTCAAAATGTTCCTTACATTCATCAATAGCCTTCAATTTTTCTAAATAACTAATTTCTTTTTTCATTTTAATTTCCTCTTTCTTAATTTAATTTTTTAATAAACTAAGATATTTGTAGGACATATCTATTTCATGTTTTATTATTGTAATTATTACCATTTTCACTTTCCAATTTAACCACCTCACTTTATAATAATATTTTTTAAATTTAATTTATTATTTTCAATAACATCAGCGACTTCCTCCTTTCAAATACAAAAATACCTGTATCATCCTACAATAAGGACGAATACAGGTATCCGCGGTGCCACCTCATTTATTATTAAAGACATTTATATCTCTCACTTCAATAATCACTTTTCATTCTGCTCCAACAAGCATAGCAACATGATAACGGATTGCTTCCGAACTAGCCTACTAAACATATTGTTTTTCGATAGTCTGCTCAAAGGTGTTCTTTCACTAAACTCTTATAACTACTTCACACTATACGTAGCTCACTAATATAAGTTGTATTAGTTACTTTTCCTCTTCATTGCATTTATATTATATATATTAACATGGTTTTAATATGTTTGTCAATATTTTTATGTAAACTTTTTTATATTTATATATAATCAAATTGTTATTTATACAGCTATAAACAAAATTTTATTATTTCACAATTTTTTAATCCT
>ERZ773099.712-NODE-712-length-26575-cov-3.694231_pt1 | contig 26575 bp, 27 predicted proteins | sample MGYA00511120_ERZ773099 | MGnify/ENA primary metagenome ERZ773099 (study PRJEB29015, sample SAMEA2738012) | human oral metagenome | biome: human oral; feature: human-associated habitat; material: dental | place: China | collected 2104 ... | reverse complement strand
GAATTAAAAAAGAAATCTGATTTCAGAGGTGAAGTCAGATTTTTTGATTTTTAGAAGAATATCTTCCACGCTTTACTTGACATTTCATACGAAATATATATATTCATCTTTCAGAAAACAAAATTATTTTTAACATGAAAAATTACCTTCAATTGCTTCGCGAAATAAAAGAGCGAGGCGTAAAAACTGGCGATCGTACCGGAACTGGTACCCTAACACTCCCTGGTTATCACTATGCTTGTCCATTGTACATGGATAATGATGGGGTTATTCACAATTTTCCACTTTTGACGACCAAAAAGGTCAGTCTAAAATCTGTTTTTGAAGAGCTGATATGGAAACTTCGAGGGGATACGAATATTCGTTATTTGCTCGAACATAACAATCACATCTGGACAGAATGGCCGTTTCAGAAATGGCTGAAAAAGACTGGTCAGTTTGATAAGATTCAAATGTGGGAAGATGAGGCGAAAACTTGCTATAGTGATGAATGGATACAAAAGAAAGCTGAGTTTGAACAGAAAATCTTAAACGATTCCGACTTTTGTAGAAAATGGGGAAATCTTGGGAAAACCTATGGATATCAATTCCGCCGATTTGGGGCATTAGATTTGATGGCTCTCAATATTCCTGAGGATATTGCAGAGAAACTCACCATTGATGATATGAGGAGATTGCATGTGGAAAATCGTGGGAAAGACCAGCTTGGGAAAGACCAGCTTATGGAAGCGGTTCATCTAATCAAGGATAATCCAGAGTCTCGACGAATCATTATCTCTCTTTGGAATCCCAATGAACTTGATGAGGAATCTACACTGCTTCCCCCTTGTCCTGCGTTTTATCAGTTCTTTGCCAATGAGGATGGGATGCTGCATCTAAACCTCTACCAGCGTAGCTGTGATACCTTTCTTGGTGTTCCATACAATACTGCTCAAGATGCTCTCTTTCTCTGCATGATGGCACAGGTAACAGGACGTAAACCTGGAGTGTTCAATCACATGTTTGGTGATGCACATATTTACCTCAACCATCTTGATCAGGTCAATCAGCAGCTTGAACGAGTGCCGAGCAAGCTTCCAAGCTTAAAGATCAATCCTGAAGTCAAAGACATCTTAGACTTTACCTGGAACGATTTTGAACTTATTGACTATAACCCCCAGAAGCCGATTAAAGCGCCAGTTTCCATCTAATTCAGATGTAAAAAACTCCTAAGGATTTCCCTAGGAGTTTTTTCTGATTTTAGAGCTGAAAATTTGCTTTATTTTGATTTGTGAGTATACTTAGAAATGTTTATTTTATATCAGTTTTGATGAAGGAATCTATTTTCTTTAATAAACAACAGCTCCAGATTATCCGTTGGTATAACTACCTTTATACCTTATTTTTTGAATATTGAGTCTGGTTTTTTGGTTTTTTGATATCACTGCTCGTGGTAAGCGGACTGGTAATGTTTCCTATCTTTTCTGAAGTATATGGGAAAGAAACTGGTGATACAACAAGGATAGAAAATCAGATGAGAACTAGCTATATGGATCAGCGCTCTGTAATTAATAGTTTTTCAGGATTTCATGTGCAAATGCTTTGAGGTCCTGTTCAATCTCTTACTGGAGGATTTAGCTCACAAGACAATTTGATCAATTTTAGCGGACTTATCTTACCAAGAACAGTTCTTATCGATCAAGCAAAATGGAATACCTACGCAGAACCAATTCTCAATTCCACCTATGATAAAAATCTGATTAATAGCTACTTTCTGGATATCTTTGTAACTCCTCTTCAAAAAACTACACTGAATTCGAAACCCTATGCAGGACTTCCAGTTCAGTGAGATATAAAGCAGTTTTTTGGACTTTCATGCTTGGATACTATTTCAGCAAGAAGTTTTGTCTGCCAACACTATGTCAACCAGTTTCTCAAGAGCTTTTATGTTTATGATTTGGCTTGAGCATGAGGAAGCGGTGCCATAAGCGATACCTTTACCGTTAATACTCAACCAATCCCTGATGAATTCTTTAGCATCTATGAAAAGTTAAAATATAATTCTAACAATCAAAAAAGATTTTGTAGCGGAATTCTTCAATATCTCCAATATGGAGGGAAAAATGACAACCGCTTTTGAGGGATTTTTAGTGACTGTGGAAGTGAGGAATATGCTGCCTATACCGAGCTCAGAGACTTTCTAACTATTAAAGAGTCCCTTGCTTTGGGATATGTAGATGCGAAAGTTTCTTCATCAAGGATGCTTAACGAATACAAACTCTTTGTGATGCAGCAACTCCTCTATAAAGCACTTTTGGCTTCAGAAGACGCAAATAGTTTACTTCAGTCTTATCTCTCTTTTCTCTCTGACCTCTTGTTAAAGGAGTCTAATAGGAGTTGAGAGCTAATCAATCAATTCGTCAGAGATTTTACCTACTGGTATAATGTTAGTATTGTAGATCCCTATTTGAAAGATGAGAAGTCAAAAATAGATAAAGAAACGAGAAATACTTTAACAACAAGGCTTTTTTCTATTCATAATGGGAATAAGACACTGAATTTTACTGGATTGGCAAAACAGACAACACTTGATCTAGATACAATAAATTCACTTGAGACCCCAGATATTTCTCATCAGCAAAACTTAGAAGAGCTCTTTAGGGCGAACCTCCCAAGTCAATTTAGGCTGACTTCACTTGTTAATCAAGAGGAATCTCAGAGTTTGATCGTGAAGTGATTGGATAAATCTACCGATATAAAATTGGAGGCTGTGATTAAGTTTGATGGGACCAAGCTCTATGTAGAGAAGGTTCGTATCCAAGGGAACAATTCTCTAGAGTCGTTTGTAAACGCGCTTCTAGAAAAAGATCACTATGTCTTCGTAAAAATGCTAGAATTGATCTCGGAGAACTTAACTATCGCAGCACAAAATTCAGCATTGAAGCTTGATCTTTGTGGTGAACTTAAACAGAAATATCAGGCAGGTCTCCGTGGCTGTTCCTCTACTAAAGTTCAGATTGAAAAGTGAGCAAGCGAGCAGACATCTGGGACAATCTACACATTCCTTTTAGAGAAGGGAATACTCACTCGTGTCGAGATTTCAGACAAAGAACTTGAAACGAAAGTATTAAAAGAACTAGATCTCACAAAAGTTACAAAGGATAGTGTGGCTCCTATGATCCCTGTAATCGTGAACTATGAACCAAAGGATGAAATCTCTGGGTTCGGAATGAAGGAGCAACTCCTTGTAAATGATAAATTTATGAAATACTTTTCAAAGGCTCCTAAAAAAGTGGAAGTTAGCTGAGGTAGTGTAAGGATTTACTTTGAAGTTGAGGGTATCAACTTTATTGGAGGATATGATGTAGTGACTAACCGTTTAGCTCCGATTTCTCTTGACTTCTGAGCTGCAAGAAAACCGATCATTATCCAAAAGATGGAGCTCAATCTTGATGATCAGCATAGAGATGACTTGAATGCCTTTTTGCTTAATCCAATCAACTATGTACAAAAGATCAATCCAAACCTTGTAAAAAAATATTTTGTAGATGGGAAGCTCACCCTTTCACAAGAGAATAAATAAAAAAGAAACCTGAAGTTTAATTCAGGTTTTTTATTTTTTGAAAAGATGCTAAAGCTGATTTGCCACAAGATTCCGGAGATATCCCGCTGTCAGACTTCAGCTTTTTTTCATTGGAGAGGCATCATAGTTTCCTGCCCAGACACAGAGGATTTTCTTTTTTGCCGTATGTACTCAGCAGGTCCGACCATCAATAAAGTTTCTAGAGGTCCCAGATTTTAAGCTCCATCCTGGCATATTGAGATAATTATCCACTCAGAAACTGATTGTTCTATACTGATTTTTGCTTAAAATATCTGCCACCTCAGCAATTGTCGATTGATATTCATCAGCTAGAGCTCAAGAACTAAGAAATACTTTCCACAGACTCGCAAACTCCAGAGGAGAAAGTTCATAGGTTCCAAGCCCAACTGAGAGGCCCAAATTGTGAGCATTAAAAGTCTGACTCTCTTGAAGGATGACATCTAGCTCAGTATTGGCGATTTCTTGTCTTAATCTATTGATAAATGCAATAAACTCCTCAACTCCTGCATCATGAAGAAGTTTTACAGCTGGGATATTTAAGCTACTTCCTAGAGCAGTTGCTAAGCTCACTTCTCCATAGTAAGAAAGTGAAAAGTTTTTTGGGCTATAGATCTGTTCCTCATCCAAATAATAGGAAACCGGCTCATCAACTATCATACTTCCTCAGGTCAGTCCGAGCTTTTGCAGTGCAAAAATATACAAAAACGGCTTGATTGCAGATCCGGTCTGCCTCTTACTGAGACATCAGTTCACCTCTCAGCTTTTCTTATCATCAAATGCCCTACAAGTATTCATCGTTTGAACTTCTCCTTGCTCATTCAAGACTAGAACACAGCAGTCTCACATTCAGACTTGTGATCTATATTCTTCGGTCTGAGCGATACTCTGTCCTACTTTCTGATACAAATTGAGATCAAATGAAGAAAGCTGATTTGAATAATTTTTCTGATAATAGGCATTAAAATGCTGAGCCTCTGTAGGAACTGGAGAATGAAGCTCCTTATCTGAAATTGGAGGAAGTTCGTCTCGATTTTTACACGATGCTTCCTCAGCTATCAGTAGACAAAGCACTTTTGCTCTGGTTTTAATCTTTTTGAATCCTGAGGCATTGAGTGGATTTTTACCAGTTTGCGCTGTTGCAATCAAAAAACTTAACTCTGATGGGAAAAGTGCAGAACACTCCTTTTGAAAATAGTTGAGGCAAGCAGCTCTATATCCACGGATTCCATTTAAAAACTCCACATTATTCAAATAGGCAAGGAGGATCTCATCTTTTGAATGATGAAGAGAAAGGTTAAAGGCGATCAGCATTTCTTTGATCTTTGTACTCCAGGTTCTATGATAACTTTTCCAAGTAATTTTTACTAATTGCTGAGGTATAGTAGAAGCTCATTGCCTTCTTCCATGTCATTGAAGGTTAAACTTAATAGCTCTAAGTACCGCAATTGGATCGATTCCTAAGTGCCGATAATACCTACGATCCTCCACACCAACAACTGCTTGCTTAAGATTTTCAGGTATCTGATCAGATGTTTCGTACCCTTGTATCTTGATTCCACTGATAAGCTGTCCATTGGTGTCTTTCAAAACTTGATTATTAAGGGTTGGAAGTGGATATTTGTATAGACAGTTAAGCAAGAGAAAAAGTGCTATTCCTCACAGGAGGATAAAGAGACAGAAAATTCAGATTTTTTTGATTTTTCAGAAATATAGTTCTCTCATCTATCTAAAAATCAAGATAAAGACTTCGATTCTGAGCATACGAAAACTTAGCTAAAAAACAAGAAAAAGTGCCTTGCGAAAAGACACTTTCTCTACTAATTTATATTCTATACATTAAACTTGAAGATAATTACATCTCCGTCCTGTACGATATATTCCTTCCCCTCCAGACGAATGAGTCCTTTCTCTTTGGCTTTTGCCCAGCTTCCGGCTTCCAAAAGTTTATCAGTACTCACCACTTCAGCCTTAATAAATCATTTTTCAAAATCTGAATGAATCGCTCAAGCCGCCTGCGGAGCTGTAGAATCTACAGGGATTGTCCATGCTCTTGTCTCCTTCTCTCCCGTTGTAAAGTAATACATCAATCCAAGCTGTCTAAAGGCAAGCCCAATCAAATCATCCAAGGTAGGAATTGGATTCTCTCCATGAAGTTCTAAGAGTTCAGTCAAAAACTCTGCCCTCTCTTCTGGAGAAAACTCCATCATCTCGGATTCCAGTTTTACACAGACAATAGCTACTGGAGCATTGAGCTTTTGCTCAAATTCTTTTTTAAGAGCTTCAGCATTAGCTAAATCCTCCTGTGCAATATTCAAAGCATAGATAAAAGGTTTTAGCGTCAAGAAGTTATAAGATTTGATGAGTTTTAAATCCTCAGGTGAAAATTCAGATTTTATAGTATTTGCAAGTTTCCCTTCCATAAGCACCTTTTGAATCGCTTCTAGAATCTCCACAGTTCTCTTTTCATCTTTATTTTGAGTAATTCTGGCTTTTTTCTGAAGATTTGGTAGATTTTTTTCAATCTGTTCAAGATCAGCAAAGATAAGTTCAGTATTAATAATTTCTCTATCTCTGAGTGGATCAACCCCTCACTCTACATGCACGATATCTGAATCATTAAAATGTCTCAGCACCTGAACAATTGCATCCACCTCTCTAATATGTGAAAGAAACTTATTTCCAAGTCCCTCTCCTTTGCTCGCCCCCTTAACAAGACCGGCAATATCAACAAATTCAGTATGTGCATAGACAATTTTTTGTGTCTTTGACATCTCAGAAAGCGCATCCATTCTAGGATCTTTTACATCTACAATCCCAACATTAGGCTCGATCGTACAAAAGGGAAAATTTTCAGCAGGAGCAGAATAAGACTTTGTCAAAGCATTAAAGAGTGTAGACTTTCCAACATTAGGCAGTCCAACAATACCAATCTTCATTATCAATAGTGCAAAAGGTAAAAAATCTGATCTTTAGTGTAGCGAATCGCTCACAAAAAGCAATGTAAAAGCAAGTTTTCTCTTTTAGTCTATTTCGTCGACTTCAACCAGTATTTTCTTTTTTTTGTAAACTTTACATCGTTTGAGGATCAGAAAGCAGCAATATCCTAGGATTGTAATCACCCAAACAAGCAACCTGACAACTCAGTACAATAGCAAATATATCGCAAAAATTGCTGCAATCTGAAACACTGGGTTCTGGTAGAGCTTCGTAAGTTGCTCTAAAACCACAGAGCATACCTTGAAGTTAATCGTTTTTTGTGTATCTACAAGTCCTCATCGAACATTTGTTCTTAAATTTCACCAGAGTTTAGAAAGTTCAGTCTCAAATTCAGACTTCTCTTCTTTTTTGGGGAGAGGTAGTTTTTGAGCATCACCTTGCTGAGAAGATCACAGGGAAAGTGGATTTGTCGAGGTCTGAATAATTTTATCACTTCGATTTCATATCTGATCACAGCTAAAAGGAAAGCTACTATTCATCCCGAGGAGCGCAAAACCAAACATAATTGTCATAATCATTGTAAACCAATATCCTGTACGAGAGAAATACTGGAATCGAGCTACTTTTCTCACTTCAGAAAAATACTCTCATAGATATCTTAGGAGCCAAGCTGTTCCGAGTAAAGAAATCCATAATGCAATTACCGTTTGCCAATTATTTTGGGGTAAGAGCATCGATAAAATGAGCCCTACAAAAAAAATAGTTCAATAGATCCAGATTTTTTTTACTTTTCTGAGGTCAATTGCAAGAAATGGCAATACGATAAAAAAGATACAAAAAAGCAGTCCAGCGACAAGGGCTCTTTTTGCTAAGAAAAGTTCATAAAAAAAGACAAAATAGAGCACACTTGCAAGTGCTAAAAAGATAATAAATCTGATTTTGTTTTTTTGTTCAGGTTTCATTTAAAATCAGAATAGGCTAAAAAATTTCTCCTGAAAGATCAGAATCACTGCTACTCATAAAATCATCGCTGGCAAAAAAGGAACCGCCTGATCTGCCATCTTTTGTGAAAGGAAGGTAGCTTTTTTCTGATAGAATTTTGTCTGAATAAAGTACCAAATAAGTCCGATTCCTCAGCTAAGAGTGAGAAAAAATAGGAATGCAAGTACTTGATCTAGAGTTGAGAGTTGATGACTAAGTCCAGCATAGAGCAGTCCTCCCAAGTATGGAGAAATGATTACATCTCAAAAACCGAGTCCCTCCTCTTTGACTCAGTACTTTACTTTAACGACTCGCCTTGCTGCACCATAAAGCAATAAAAAGAACAAAAGGAACACTAGACCTCACCAAAGTATTTTCATAGGAAAGAGTCCTGCCAGCAAGCCAACTCAGAAAGTTCCCATTCCTACAAGAACCAGAGGAATATGCACCTCATACCGCAATACATCATATACCAATAGAAGCCAAAGGATCCAAGCATTTACTGTCCAAAAAATCAGTATTCAAAGTCCTTTTGACCACAAATACCAGTACAATAATCCAAAAATCATAGCTGAACCTAGCTCTAGTATGGGATAGAGCCAGGAGATTTTTCTATGGCAATAACGACACTTTCCTCACTGAAAAAGAAAGCTCAAAAGCGGAATCAGATCATGAGGATACAAACGATGTTTGCAGGTTGGGCATTCAGATCTTCCCCAGAGGATAGAACTAGCCTGTTTTCGAGTAGTTGCGTCTCCTCGTCTAGAAAGTATTACTGACCCAAATGAGCCAAAAATCAGTCAGAGACCGCATGCAACGATCAATCAAAAGAGCATTTTTGTATTTGCAGGGGGTAAATTCGCTCTTTACTATATCTTTTCTCGAGAAGTTTTCAAATAAAAAAGAAAGCTGACCTATTTTTCCAAGTCAGCTTTTGAGGGATTATTCCTTAATAATTTGAGGAGCAAAGATCGGCACCTCAATGTCATTTCACTGATGATCTTCAGCCTTTTTTTCTTTTGATTGAAAGAGTTTTTTGAGTAAGAGATATCCTCCTAACACGGCTAAGGCACATCACAGAAACTGAAATGCCACATTCATACCAACTAGAGCAGTAAGAAGTCCGATTCCAAGTGAACCGATAATCTCCCCAATTTTACTAGAGAATTCTTGCATTCCAGCGATGAGCCCTTTGTCCTTTGGTTTTGCATATCCTAGGATGAGTGCTGAGGTGATTGGCTGCAGCATTGCTATCGCTAATGACAATCCAAAACTGGCAACCACAATAGCCATAAAACTACTTGTACTTCCAAGCCAAAAGAATAACCCAGCTGAGAATAAAACAAGTATCGTAATCAGGATTTTTTTACTATATTTATCTCAAATATTTCCAATCAGGATATTGACTAAGTAGGGCAACCTCATCACTGCAAAAAGAATCGCAATCTCAGAGAGGGAGAGATTATTCTGCATAGCAACAAGTGGAATAAAGAGAAATCCAACATAATTCATAAAATTTACAAGTGCCTGAGAGGAAAGTGCGACATACATATGCCCATCGTAGCTCTTCATTGCTTCAAACATCTTTTTCCAAGGAGAAAGTGAGAAAATCTCCCTAAAATAGAGTAAAAGCATATTCTTTTTTCTGAGGATATCTTCCATATTTTGATATTCTTCATCAATTTCATACTCAAAGGGAAGATCGGTATTTTGTTTTTTTAGATATTTTCACCAAGTTTTGCTAAATTTACGGCGAACAAAATCCTGAATTTTTGAGTCCTGTAATATTGATAGAATCGCGAAGATCACTACGAACAGATACATATATGGCAAATCTAAATACTTGACCAGAAATGCACTAATCAGCGCTCCAATCACATAGGCCATATTAATGCTTGAAAAGTAGACTCCAAGTATCTTACTACGATTATTTGTTTGAGTTTTTTTTCAATACAAGGTACGGTAGGTCGTATACATTGTTGAACTTCCAATACCATTGAGAATCACAGCACAAATAAGAAAAAAAGCTGACTGCTCAAATCCTGCCCAAAAATAGAATGCCCCTGAAATCGCATACCAAATCTTTCCATAGAGCAAAAGATACTTTGACATTCCTTTATCATTGAGAATTCCGATAGGAATGACTGTTAAGAGCTTGATTATTGGAAGAAGTGTTCAAATAAGGGTTAGATTGAGCCCGCTACCGATAATACTTTTAACATAAATAGAAAAAAAGGTATCAGCTCCTAGTCCCCATCCCATTGTAAATAGGAAAAGTGAGATAGACACCCATTTAATAGAAAATGGGATTCCAGCTAATTGTTTGATTTTCTCGGATAATGTCAGTTTTTTTGTTTTATTTGCCATTGAGCAGTTTTTTTGAGTAAATAATTTACATTTTCTGAGTATAATTTTTTTTTGAAAAAAAGCAAAAAAGCTACAAGAATGTGACTGTTTTCTCTCTTGACTTCTGTATTTTTCAATAATAATAAAATCCTAAATTTTATTTCTCCTTGCATTTAAGAATTAAAGGCTTACACTGAGGGAAAGAAATCTGATTTTTTATCTCGTTTTGCTAATGAAGATGAAGCGAAAACCGAGTACTCAAAATCTTAGCTGGTCAAACTCTAGGACCACACTCCTGGAATATTGCCAGAAAAAGTATTTTTTAAACTACTACACCTTTGCCTTAAAACCACTCAATATTCCTCTTCGAAAGACGACACTTACCCTCAAAAAGCTTAAGTCTATCGATATGCGAATGGGAGAAAAGACACATTTTCTCATCTCAGATTACCTTCATCAGCTCAAGAGAGGTCCCCTTTCTGCAGAAACACTTATGCAGCTCAAGGAAAACATTGCTCAGGAAATGAGACAGCAGTTTGAACTCTCAGAAGAAAGAAACTATCAGGATTTTTCCTTTGCCCAAGAAGAAGGACTCAGTGAACATTATTATGGGCAAAATATTGATGATCTTCTTGAACCGACAATTCAAAGAGTTTGCGAGAACCTGGATGCCTTCATCTGATCTCCACGACATGAAAGAATCCTGAATATTCTAGCAACTCCTCATGATGCAATTTATATTGAGGAGCCAAGAAAACCAGATTTTAACGCGATGAGGGTTCAGACCGAGCGTCTTGATGCTCTTCGCTATGTCAATATCATGGCTGCTCCAGACTTTTGAGTCGTATTTCAAGATAATAAGTATCTTATTCTTGATCGAAAGTCAGGAAGAATCAGCGATGAGACTAGGACACCTGAAGATCTAACTGATCAGCTCAAAGTGTATGCGCTCAAGCTCCTTTTAAAACTCAATGACAGCACAGAACTCTGAAACATCAATATTGAAGCATATGAAATCTATCTGCCAAGTATGCAGAGTTTTTGAGGCAGGGTAAAGCAAGCAGATATTGATGCTATCGTTGAAAAAATAAAGGAAGATACTGACTTTCAAAAGACCTTTTTTATCAGTGATAATGTGCTTTTCCCATCAAGCTACTTTAGGCGTACAACAACCTTAAGTAAATGCGAAAAATGTACTTTTAGGGAAGTGTGTGAAAAATTAAAGCAATTTGAATAGTTTTCAAAGGTATCTCTTAAAAAAATAAAAAACCTGAATTAAGCTTCAGGTTTTTTTGTAGTTAAAAATAGATACTAGAGATAATATAAACTCCAAGAATAAGCATCAGCATTCCAACCCCCAAATGGATCAGCTTTGTATTTTTATTTTTCAACTTTGCAAGCTTCTCCACGCTAGATTTTCCTGTTCATACCAGGAAGGTTATTGCGAGCATTGGGAGAATAAAGATGAAATTATACAGCGCTAGATATCCCATACCTAATAGATTGAGTTCATTACTTTGAGCAGAGAGGAGTCCAAGAATCACAATATATGGACCAGAAGAGCAAGGAAGAAGGAATAAACTCACTAAAATACCAATTCCAAATGCACCAATGGGAGACAATACTCATTGGATAAGTTTCATCATAGTTGGCCTCCATTGGCGAGGGACTTCCATGAGAAAAACCTTTCCATACCAGAAGTAGTCTTTAATATTCGCCAATCAGATCAAAATTCAGATCACACCTATAATCCACTTAAAAATTGAGGTTTCCGCTGTAGAGGTGGCTAAAAGCTTGAATACTCATATCCCCATCAAAAAATAGGAAAGAAATATTGCTAGTGAAAATAAGACTCCAGAGAAAATCGTCCTCTTTCTGCTTTTTGACTTACTTAAGATTGTAGAGAGGAGGAGCAACATAACTGCAAATGCACAAGGGTTGATACTATCACCAAGCGCGGTTGGGATCAGGATTCCTATAAATTTCCATGGAGATTGTTCACTATTTTTACCATTATCTGCGAAAGTAGGCTGAGTTCAAGTTTGATTTGTAGCTTCTCATACTCCTTCTCCCTTTTCAAAATAATTTATGATTTCTGCAGGGCCAATCAATGAAGTCTGAATTTTATCTTCTTTTTCAACAAGCATCAATGGGATTTTTGTTTCTGTGATTGGAAGATTGATTTGAGCCAGCTTGTCTTTGAGGATTTGGAGATTTTCTGGATGATTTCGTATCTCATATTTAGTGATTTTATACGTATCTTCTAGATGATGATCTTCGAAGTACCTCTGCGTCTTAGCACAATAACTACAACCTTCTCCATAGAAATAATGATATTCATCAGCAGACAAAGCCCCTCCGAGTACATACATTCCTGAGAGCAAGAGCAGAGAAAGTTTTTTTAGCATTTATATTTAATGAAGAGTAAAATCTTGTTTTATAGTCCCATTTTTCTAGCAAAATAACTCTCTTTTGCCTCATATACGACCTGAAGCTGCACAGATTTTCAGAGACTGGTTGTCAAAAGTGATTCTACGAGCTTTTTGATCTCTTCATTTTTGAGGAGCATCTCTGCGATTTTGGTAATAACGATAATCTCAACAGTACTTTCACTAATAGCCTCAATGATCGCTTGATCTTTGAGGTTCGCCTGAGCGGTTGGCTTTGGAATTTGAGCGACAACAGACTGCCAAAGTGATTTCAAATCATTAGTTCAAGATTGTATTTGACTTGATGTAGTAACTGGTTGAGGCTCAGCTTTTGGACTTTGTGTTGATGCTTGCTGAGTTGATGGAGATTCTTCCTTTACAACTTCAGATTGAACGGATCACAGAGGCGCGGCTACTACTTCACTCTTTGACTCTAAATTTATTGGTCAAGATTCAGGTTTCTGCTGCTGAGGAGCTGGGGTTTGAGCTACACTTGCAGCAACTTGGGTAGAAACCGATGACTGAGAAATTTGCGGAACTGAGCTACTAGTAAGCTGTTTTTCTGGATTAAGATAGTTATTAAGCGAGATTTTATATGCAACAATCGGGTAAGGATATCGCCTCAAATTCCCCAAAATCTCTCAAAAAGTCGAGCAAATCTTAAGATAAAAATCCGTATCTTCCAAAAGATGCTGATCAATATATCCAATAGTCTGTTTAGTAAATTGTCAGAGATCAACTCCACTTTGAGCAATAGTATCCAAAAACTCAAAAATCTGATTTCTGTCTCCTTTTTTGATAGTTTCTAGTAGCGTTTTTATGGTATTTTCTCCAGCTACCCCAAGAAATTTTGTAATATTCCCCTCTGTAATCTCTCAGAGAATACTCACTTGATCTATATATTTCACAGCATCTCTCACACATCATTCGGAGATATTTGCGATTGTTTCTAGTGCTGGAAGCGTATATCCAAGCCCCTCAGCCTTGCAAATCTTTTCTAAATGCAAGGTCATCGCCTGTGTTGGCACTTTTCTATAGTTAAAAACCTGACAACGAGAGATAATCGTGTCTGGGACTTTGTGGATTTCAGTCGTCGCAAAAATAAAGCAGACATTACTTTTTGGCTCCTCGATTGTCTTTAGGAGAGCATTAAATGCTCCCTTACTCAGCATATGAACCTCATCGATTACATAGATCTTCTTTTGGAGTGTTGTCGGTGGATAGAGTGCTTTGTCTATAATTTCCTCTCTAATATTGTCCACTCCTGTATGAGAAGCAGCATCGATCTCAGTATAATCGAGACTTGTTCCCGCATTGATGAGTTGACAATTACTACATTCATTGCAAGGATTTCCATTTTGAAGATTAAGACAGTTGAGTCCCTTTGCAATCAGCCTAGCTGAAGTTGTCTTCCCCGTTCCTCTCGGTCAAAAAAGAAGATAGTTATGATGAATCTTATCTCTAGCAATCATCTGAGCTTTGAGAATATCACTAATATGCTCTTGTCCGATCATCTCATCAAAGGTCTGAGGACGATACTTGTTTGCGAGGCTCATAAACATACACAAAAATAATAAAAATCTGAATTAAAGTGTATGATTTTCTCCTAAGTTTTCAAGTGATGATGAGCGAGGGAAAGATCAGATTTTTGTCTTCTATAGTATTGACTTCTTTAGTCTTTTGGTTATAGTATGTTAATTTATTTTTTTATCTTTGCTTGATTGATGGAGAATATTGAGAAGAAAAGGCTGCTCGAGGAGGAAGAGAAAGCGCTAATCAACTCAAATGAAACTCAAATCTCAGAGTCTAATCCTTCTGAGCATATTTGTCGTAAAGTCTCCGAGCAATGTTTTGGTACGCTCTCCTCGGTAGCTAAGGCTAGAAGGAATGCTCGTAATCCTCTCCCCCCTGATAAGGAACAATCACTAAAAATGACCTATCTCAAGAGACTTCACCTGAACTTTTATTCTCCAAAAAATACCTATCTGCAGTATGTCTCTCTTGAGAATATCAAGAAAGTGATGGGATTTCGTCCTTATCTAGAAGAGATAGGAATACAAATCACGGCTGAAAACTTTCAAGAGATCCTTGCACTTTCTCATGCGGAACTTGAACGTCTGATGATCATAAAAAAGGGACTGGAAAAGATAGGTATCACACTCTGAGATCAGGTTTATGATCTCGATGTTCTCTCTGGACTCTATCTGGAAGATATTCCAAAGCTCAGGGAAATGCTTCCACTTTTGAGGAAACTGGGAATCCCTATTAAGAATAGTAATCTCTTTAGTGTTTGTGAAACGAGTAAGCTCGAGCTTAAAAAACTCCTCAGACTTAAGCCAAGACTTGATAAATTTCGAGGTGATGAGAGTGAGAAATGGTGAACTCCACTCTCAAATACGATCAAAAAAGTTAGAAAGCAAGATCTCAAACTCCTAGCACAGCTTCCAAAGGAACTAAAAGATAAACTTACTATCTGAATACTTCCTATCGCACTTTGCCTACTCAAGAGTGCAGACCTCCAAGAAATCAGAAACTATCATCTAAGGAAAGCCGCTTATCTCAAAAACTACCAAACACTCTCCGATCAGCATTATACCCTTCTTTTTATGGAAGGAGGAGACGAGTATTGGCAGGATATGCTAGATGATTCAGTTGAGGAACTGGAGGAAGAATTTCAGGAACCACTCTCTACTCTCAGGCAGCCTGAAACTCTGCAAAAAACTACACTTGAAACACTCCAAGAAGATGCACTAGAAAGTTTTGAAAGGGGAGAGATGATAACTACTCTTCCGACGTTATGAAAGTATAATAAAGCTGAGATCAGACAGCAAGAACTCTGATTTTGCTATGGATATAGTGGTATTGAAATGCTGAAGAAGTCTAATCCCTTTGAAGTATTGATCAAGACTTCAATAAAAATCACTGAGCAAGGTCGGGAAGTCAGACTTCCTTTTTGCTGAGATGAGAGACATAGAACTTGGATCCCTGTCTCGACTGAGGAACTCGATCAGGACTATGAGATTGAGGATAAGGAAGAAGGGGATCTCTTCGCAAATATCAATAGCGATAGTGCATTGGGATTCAGAATCTTAGAGATTGCTGCGATGAAGAATATGATACTGAATAGAGACTTTGAATATCCAGAACTCAGTAAGCAGGCATGGAAAAGCTTCAATAAAACGGGGACCTTTGCTATCACTAGTGAAATGCTGAGCAAGATCAATGAATGAGGATTCTCGCATTTGTTTCTGCGTTGAGTGATGGGCGAAGGAGCTTGCCTATCATTTTCTACTGAAGATAAGGAGATTCAGGAGCTTTTGTTCAGATTCCACCATTTTTGATTTCTTAATATTAGTCTGGTAAACCCTTGAGATAACGTTCATTTTAACCCGAATTATAGGAATGTTGTATGGAATCAGGATTGAACCTTTAAGAGATTTAGTATTACTAAGGCTGGGAAACATTTCACTTCGCTCCATGCTTATTCACTAGAGAGATGTTTTGTAGATAGCAAGACTGGAGAGAAAAGAGTGATCCTTGTCAATCCTATTGATACGTCTCGTAAGATTGAGCTTTCACTAGAGAGGTGCATGCAAGCCTTTCCTCAGTGGGACGTCGCAGTCTTTGATATTAGAGAAATGTTTAAGATGAAGAAGCGATGGGAATCAGTCTTTTCGTAAGCTTTTGAGCATTCTTGGTGGATTCTCTAGCTACTCTGCTCTGAGAGAGAAAAATGAGCAGTCAATTTTTAAAAACAAGCGGTTGTTTTTCCAAAAACAAGCAGTCATTTTGGGGAAAATGAGCGGTCAATTTTAAAAATTGAGCAGTAGTTTTTAGAAAATGAGCGGTCATTTTTGAGGAGGTGTAGAGGTTTGCTCTTTTTCTCCTCTCTGAGCATTCAAAAAAGAGAAGCTGAGCTTCTCTTTTTTTGGTAAGGTGGGGAGAATTATTTACTTACTTTTTCGTATTTAACGGTTGCAAGCATCTCCTTAAGATCCACTCCAGGACGAAATTGAATTTTATTTCCCTTGATCTGAGATGCATTTACTTTATTAGCACTATCTACTCCATTACTATTGATTACGATTTGGAAACTTCAGAAATCTCCGAGCCTCACGATCTTTCCCTCAGCAAGATGCTTTGTTAAGATCTTGGTTAGATCATTAAGCACAGCAAGCATATCACTATCAGATACTGTAGATCCAGCAGCTGCGATTTCCTTTGCAAGAGTCTTAAAGCTGACTTCTCCATCTGAATTTGCAATAGCATAGAATTTTGCTTTTTCAGTAGGTTTAAGAGGATTTTTTCTCTCTACGATGTTATACTTTACCGCCATCTTGTATTTTGGTTAAAGAATAAAGATAATTTCAGTCTAGGAATCCCTGAAGACTTTGCAAGGAGAAGTTGAGAGAAGTGATGGGAGGGTTGAGAGAAGGCTTAGGAGCTGATGATGCAGAGATGATGATGAGAAATGAGAGACTAAATCTGAAATAAGTTGAGTTAATATTTTGAAATTGACTTGCAATACTCTCTAATATAGTTAGATATAGGAAATATATAAATAAAAAATTATATGAATGTATATACTGAAATTATCTGATTTCTTCCTAATTAGGGTATTTTTATTATCTGACTTGTTGACCTATGAAAAAGAAAGCATTGATATGTTGATTTCTTCTTATACTTTTAGTGTCAGGTATTCATTTATGCCGTTGTTTCAATTCTGAACAAATAATCTACTATACTCCCCAGCTTATTGGGGCTTTGTACAAAGATGATGGAGGGAGAAGGCTAGAGAAGGTAGCACTTGAGCCTTTTACTTGAGATTTTTTTTATCTTGAAAATAAAGATTGATTTCCTTTCTCTCGTTTACAAAAGCATCAAGTTCCTTATACAGCTGAAGGAGAGCAAACTAAGCTATTCCCAAAGCAGTGATATTCTGAACATTTCCTTTGAAGTGAAGGAACTTTTTATATCAAAGATGGGGAGAGGCAGGTCCAAGACATAGTGCTTGAAGATATTTCAAAAACTAAGCGATGATTGATCAATCGAAAGGGGGGAAAGGTTAGATTTTGCCTTTTATGAGTGCATAAGTCACCTTTTGAACAGGAAAAGTTTATTCCGCTTAAGGTCTTTTCTGGAGGACATTGTATAGTAGTATCTGAGTGAGAGTATCTCGATTATTCCTTTCCGAAAGAGATAGAAAAAACTAAATACTTTGATCGTATTAGGACAGTTCGAATTGCCTCGGTGGATGAAAGTTTAATTACTATACGGAGAAAGAATAAGTAGTCAAATATTTATTATATAATGCCTGATCGTATGAAAAAGATTCTAGTTATCTTATTGGTCCTCTTTCTCTTAGGACTTAGTGCCTATTTTTCTGCTCTGCATCAGATGGATGAGTTTTCCTACCTCTTTATCAAAGAGCAGTTAAAAGATAAGTCTGGAGAGGAATCAATAAATCAGGTGCGTACTCTGTTGTCTCAGTGTATAGATTCTTCCCGTGATAGGAGTGTAAGATTTTTCTGCAAAGTATTTCTAGAGAATAAATTTCCTAAGCTTCAAGAGAAGTGGTGAAATATCTCTACAGGAGGGGTTGAGTTTATAAAATGATGATCTCTCTCAAATGAAAAATGGCTTGAGTATGCTTGACTCTCAGCTATAGCAAAACAAGGATGGAAAAATGAACCTCTTTCAGGTGATAAAGATGAAAGAGAAGATATAAAAAAAAGGGTTAGACTTTCAGATTCATACTATAAGGTAAGGTATCATTTTCTCCCATTCTCTCTCTTGCTCCCTTATACAGATTGTTCAAAAAATCTAGATAAGTTTTGTAGAAATAAATCAGATATTTCTTCAAGGATTGATCCTTTTCATCTTGGAGATTCTTATTATAATAGGACTCTCTCAGTTGATATCTTAAATGGACTTTGATCGAGAACCGAAATGGAAGAGTTAGATATGGGAGGAAAACTCTTTGAAGAGATGATTGTTAAGTTCAATGATGAGAGCAAGAATAATATCAATGATGGTAGAGAGATATCTGTAGATAATAATGATAGAATAATTATCTATTTTGATAATGATGGAAATTTTTATTCAAAACATGAGGAGATAAGAAAATACCTCAAGAGTCTAGGGAATACTGTTGTGGAAGATTACACTGGAGATTATAGTGAGCTAAAAAAGTGGTATATCGGATTTTGACCAAATATGCAGAAGCTTTTTGCCTCTGGAGAGGCGAAAATCGTTGATGCTTGACGGCAACAGTTTATTTGGTTGGCGTCAACTCCGAATAAACTCTATATTCGTTCCTATTCAGGATCTCATCCATTATCACTAACACTTTCCCCATTTGCATTGATAGATGTAGATGCTTCAGATTGAACTTTGGCTTTTGAATGAATAGTCAAGTAGCTGAAGACGGATTATTGAGCTATAGTATTTACTATAAGGTAGAAAAGCTAGAATAAGTCAAGAAGAAATTAAAAAGTGGGCTTGCAATGCTCAGGAGAACTTGTATTAATGGAGGTATTCCTTCTTTATGTTCAAGATATTCTTTTTTTAGATTTATTCTCTAAAAATAACGAATGAAGCTACGAAAATCTTTGCTTTTACTCCTTCTCGGTATACTTGTTGGGACGATAGGAACTGCTCTTTTCTTACTTAAACACCCAGATTATGATCCTTGAAAGATTAGAAGTCCTGAAAAAAATATACCAAGAACTTCTGAGGAGAAGCTTAATATCTACTTGGGATCAAAAAATGCAATGCTAAGACGAAATGATCAACTGGTAGGAGTTTTTCCGTTACAAGAAGATATTTTCCCCAAAACTCTTACTCAAAAATCTGATACGCTTGAGCTGAGATTTGGAGAGTGGCTTGATTTTAGGGCGATAGAGTTTCCTTGACGGCAGTGAACAGGAGCGATACTGACACTCTCTGCACTTTCTGGAGATCTCGAAGCAAAGGTTATTTCAAAGCGTCATCGTTCACTCAAAGAGAGACAAGAAGCCCCAGACTATAATGATGATAAATTCACTTATCTCCGAATAAAACAAGGCGAGGAAAAGGTTATTGACTTAGATGATTATAGAAACTTGCACTCTCCAGAGCAGAGGGCGACGATCGGTTGGGTTGGCTTTGATATAGAAATTCGCCCAATCGGTCCCGTGTCAACTATGAAATATAAACTAGATTATAAATCAGATTAAAATACTAAAAAAAGAGAAGAAATCAGACTTCTCTTTTTTATTGATATTTTATCCATTTAGAAAGACAAATACATTTCTTTCTTATTTTCATTCTGGTAAGAAGCCGAGTTTCTCTACCAATTCAGCGAACACTTCTTCAATAGATTGATTTGCATTAACAGTAATAAGTTTATTGAGACTGTTTAGCTTTTGAATCACTGGAAGAGTCTCCTGCTCAAAAAGGTCTAATCTTTTATTTACCGTTTCCATATTGAGGTCGTCTTCACGATTTTGTTCCTTAGCTCTAATCTGAATCCTCTCAACAGCTAAGTCTCTAGAAAGGTCAAAATACACAGCAACAAAATCTCTCTGATGTCTCTCTTGATAGCTCAAGAAGAATTCTAACTGCTGAGCATTTCTAGGAAATCAGTCAATCAAGAAAGCTTCCTGTGGTTCGAGGAGGTGTGAGCAAAGTTTAAAAAGATCAAAAACCAGACTATCACTCACCATTTTCCCTTTTTTGATAGAATCTTTTACGTATTCAGAAATTAGATTAGTATTAGAGTTGAGTGCTCTAAAAATATTTCCTGGCTCTAGGTATTTATAATGTTCAAATGCTTTAAGGATATTACTTGCTTGTGTTCATTTTCAAGAACCTTGGATTCAAAATAAGACGATATCTTTTTGCATATAGATTTAATTGGACAGATAAAAATAATTCTCAGCAAAGAGCACACCTAAAAAAAGCCCGTTTATTTCGGGCTTTATATATGAAAAAATAATTATCTCTTTGACCAAGTTGGAGCTTTTCTCGCTTTCTTCAAACCAGGCTTCTTTCTTTCTTTCACTCTTGGATCTCTCTTAAGCAATCCATGAGGTTTTAGAGATACTCTAAGGTCAGAATTCCATTCTACCAATGCTCTTGCAAATGCAAGTCTAATAGCATCAGCCTGTCCTGCAACTCCTCCTCCTACAACTTTGATCTCTGCATCAAACTTCTTCAATACATCTACTCCAAGTGTAGAAAATGGAGAAGTAGCGATCTGAAGGAGATATTGATTTCCTCCAAAATAATCAGCAAGCGTGTATTCCTTTCCAGAAGCTGTTTTCAAAAGATAATTTCATGCTCCCTTAGCATACAACTTTACAGTTGCAGTAGTTTCCTTTCTTCTTCCAACTGCATAATTATACTCTCTATTTGCCATTATTTATACAAGTTAATAGGTTTAAAATTATCGTATTTTGTAGTAGTTCCCTTAATAAGCTTCATTCTCTTAATTCTAGGATCTCTAAGCTTATTTTTTGGAAGCATACCTCTTACTGCATACCATAAGGCTTTCCCAGGATTCTTCTTAAGCAATTCTCCAAGAGTAATACTTTTCAAATTTCCCTTGTATCCACTGTATGAATAGTATACCTTATCTGTTAACTTCTTTCCAGTTACAGCAATTTTTTCAACATTTTCAACGATAACAAAACTTCCTGCATCTCGGAAATCTGAATAATATGCTCTATCTTTTCCCATCAATTTTTTAGCAATATCTACAGCCAATCTTCCCAAAGTCTTTCCTGTAGCATCTACACGATACCATCTTCTATTTTTTTCTTGGTCTGTTTGCTTAATCCAGATGGTTTTATTCAAATCCTTTTTAGTAAACTCCATTGTATCTCAATACGATAACTAAAATAAATTATTCACACTCCGTATTATGCTAATTTCAACATAATTTTTGGTGAAGCATCTCCAACTCTATATCCAAGTCTATATTCAGAAGTGAATCCAGACTTTCTTCCTTCTTCTTTGTATTTTGGAACGAAAGTATCAATTACCTTCTTACCTTCTGCCTCTCCATATACTGTAGCTTTCACATATCTAATAGCTTCTCTCTGAGCAGTTTTCTCATCATTTTTTGCATAAATAGTAAGCAAAGTTGAGAAAAAATGATCAGCATAGGCTTTCAATACTTTTGCTCTCTTTGGAGTTGTTGTCAATTTTCCAGCTCTCAAAAGACTAGAAAGTTGCATTCTCATAAATACTGATTTACTTTTAGCTCCTGTATTTACCTCTAAGAGCCTGTTATGCTTGTGTCTCATCTTAACATAGATAATAAATGATAAATTCCCTACTTTAGCTATCCGATTAATACTTTACCGATATTTGCGAGTGAAGAAGTAATCTCATCAATAGCTTTTCTTCCAACTCATTTCATTACTAATAATTCAGATTTCTTTTTCTTTTCCAAATCCTCAACATAGAGAATATTATTTTTAATCAATGCGTTTCTTGTTCTTTCACTCAATGGAAGCGCATCAATTGGCATTGTCTTTACTGATCCTGACTCTTCTGGTAAAGCTTCTTCAGCTTCAGAAAGATCATCATACTCTACAAGTACTGATTTGTCAATATATACATTATCAAATACGAAGAGTTTTGCATAGCTTGTTAGTACTTCTCCAGCGAACATAATAATTTCCTTTGGAGAGATATTGTCATATTTCACCTTAATTTCAATATTAAGTGCATCTTTTGTACTTCCGCTAAAGTCTTCAATAACCTCCTCTACATCATATCTTACATAGTCAACAAGAGAAAAGTCGTTATCAACAAGAAGAAGTCCAACTTCTTCAGTATCTTTTTCTTTTTTATCTCTTTGTCTAAGGTATTCTAGACTATAGTATCCATATCCTTTTTCAACTCTTAGTTCCAAATTGATCTCTGTAGAACTATCAGTTATTTCAAATAGGAATTCATCTCCATTAAGAAGTTGTACTCCTGATGGGAACTTAAGATCACTTGCTGTATACCTTCCAATTCCCTTAAATCTCTGAGCAATTCGTTGAAGTGATTCAGCATTTTCATCAATTTTGAAGCGAAGCTTCTTGAAATTCAATAGAATACTGATTACATTTTCCTTTACTCCTGTAATAACATCATATTCGTGCGGCACCCCTTTAATCTTCAATCCTGTTACAGCTCCTCAAAGGTTGTAAGCAAGGATAATTCTTCTCAATGCATTTCAAAGAGTGTGTCAAAATCATCTTGGGACATATTTCAATTCAAACCTTGTAGCTCCATCATCCAACTGACTGAAGCTAATCTTAGGAACTCCAATAAAGTGTTGTATATTCAACATAGAAGTAGAAATATGATATAAAGTTTTTGTTGATTTTTTCCCCTCTTACTAAGCTCTCGCATAGAATTCGATAACCTTTAGTAGATCTCCTAATGGTTCAATTTCTCCTTTCTGAGGCATTGCAAGTACTTCAATTGCATAAGCATTTTTATCAACCTTTAACCAAGAAGGTACCTTTGCTGGAGCAGCCTTAGATGCATTAGCATAAAGTGGTGAGTTCTTCAACTTCTCTTTTACAGAGATCTTATCACCAACTTCTACAAAAGTTGAAGGGATATTATGTTTCTTTCCATTTAGTTGGAAATGTCCATGAGTAACCATTTGTCTTGCTTGCATAATTGTATTTGCAAGTCCAGATCTAAGAACGATTACATCAAGTCTCCTTTCCAAGAATTGAAACAATGCAAAGTCGTGACTCATCTTGTTATTCTTTGCATACTTAGCGGCAGTCTTCTTTACAATAGTTGAAAACTGTTTTTCTGATAGAAGATAGCTTCTCTTTACTACTTGTTTATTTCTTAGCAATTTCCCATATTCAGAATTTCTCTGCATAGAAGCTCCATGTTGTCCTGGCAAATCCTTTCTCTTTTTAAGATTGTACTTTTGTGGACCAAAGAGATTCAACTGTTCTCTTCTACAGAGTCTAAATTTTGCTCAAGTATATCTCATAATTCACTATGAAAATAGATAAATAAATTTGAAAAATCTGATTTCCTTTTTTTAATCAAAAAGACTAATTTCTCTTTGGTCTTTCTCCTTTACATCCTCCGAATTGGATTCCAGTTTGCTCTTTGATATATGCAATATCAATCACTCCAACTTCATTGATTGCCTTAAAAACTCCTTCTCTTGCCATACCGATTCCCTTGAACACGATACCGATTTCCTTCAATCCATATCCTTGTCCATCTTTTAGGATCTGCTTTGTCAATACTTCAGCAGCATAAGGAGTACTTTTCTTTGAACCTTTGTATCCAACCTTTCCAGTACCTCCACCGAGAATCTTATTTCCTTCCTGATCAATCAATGTAATCAAAGTATTATTTGAAGTAGTATGTACATGGAGCACTCCACTAACTACTTTAATATCCTTCTTTTTTGCCTTTGTAACAGCCATTTGCTATAGAAAAAACTATATAAAATTACTTCTTCAATACCGGTCTCACCTTTGATCTTCCAAGAAGTTTTTTTGCAGTTCTTGCATTCTTTCTTGTAAGTTGTCCTCTTACTGGCAAACCAAGATTATGTCTCATTCCTCTGTAGCATTTAATTTCCTTCAATCTTTTGATCGCAGCAGCTACTTCTCTTTTAAGATCATTTTCCAATACATATTTTTTCAACTCATCAGAGATCATCTTTTGTTCTTCTTCTGAGATATCTTTTACCTTCTTCATAATCTCAATATTGAGTGCAGCCAGAATTTTCTTAGATCTTTCTCTACCAATTCCGTAAATATTTGTTAGCGCAATCCAAATAGATTTCTCCTCTGGAAGGACATGCCCCATCAATCTAAACATCGTTCAAAAAATACAATAAATAAAAACTATCCTTGCCTAGCTTTATGTCTAGGGTTCCTCTTACAAGTCACATACAATCTACCCTTTCTTTTTACAATTTGGCAATACATACATCTCTTTTTAAGAGAATTTACAACTTTCATCGTAATTAAACATATTATGTAAATAAGCACACTAATGCTGCGGACTATTTGTCACGACATTATATCTATACACTATCCTTCCTTGTTTCATATCATATTGGTTCACTTCGACCTTTACATGATCTCATTCAATCACTGAGATATGAGATTGCTTCATCTTACCTGCTTTATAACAATTAATAACCATATCTGTATCTTTCAATTTTACAGTATATTTTCCAGCAGGAAGGACTTCTAAAATCTCTCCATCTCGCTCTAAGACTCCAGCCTTAGCCATTAGCAAGAAATCTTTTTAGCAACTAAAGTTGTTTGAAGTGGTCTAAATCCTTTCAATCTTGCGTATCTTGTTTTTCTCTTAAACTTAAGCACGCTTACTTTTTCACCCTTTTGAGTAACTCCAACTTCAAATTCAACACTAGCACCATCTACTACAGGTTTCCCAACTTTTACATCATTACCTGCTTCATCAAAGATAGCCAAAACTTTATTTGCTACAAACTTTTCTGATTGATTTACCCCAAGATTATCCACAACAATTTCTGCTCATTCTGAGACAATATATTGATGTCCTTGTAGTTCTACAACTGCATACATTCTTATACAAAATATCAAAATAAATTTTACACAATCTTTCCAAGTTGTGCCAAAGTATTATACTTTCTCTTTGTCTTTCTATAAGCATTAGAAACGATTGCTCTCATTCTCTTATATCTTCTAGAAGATGGAAAATCATAGCTCACAAACTTTCTATACCACTTAGTACCATAATGCACTTGCTTTTTTGCTTTATCCAAAATATGAGAAGACCAAAGTTCCTTTTTGTAGAAAGAAATAATCCTTTCGTTTGTATTCAAATCTCCTGTTCTTCGAACGGTAAATCACATAACAATAGCAAATAACAATTAAAAACATTAAGTTGCCGAGGACCGGAATCGAACCGGCACGGGATTATAAGTCCCAAAGGATTTTAAGTCCTTCGTGTCTACCAATTCCACCACCTCGGCCCAAAGAAGAACCTGACACAAAGTCAGATTTTCTTTTTTATTTTACAACTTCATCATAAATTTTATCAAATACTGATGGGAAAGCGACTGCAATATTAGAAAGAACTTTTCTATCCAACTTTATATCCTTTGTATTCATAAGATTAACAAATACTGAATACCTATTCCCCTTTTCTCTAATCACAGCTGAAAGCCTTTCGATCCAAAGTTTTCTGAAATCTCTCTTCTTAAGTCTTCTACTTACATAAGCATGTTGACCTTGTTTTACAAGAGCCAATCTTACCTGCTTATAGAGATTTTTTCTTCCAAGTCTAAACCCTTTAGCTTGATTGATAAATTTTTTATGTCTTCTCTGTCTTCCAAGACCATTAGTAACTCTTACCATTTTATCAACTATTTATAAGGAAGTAAATTTTTTAGCATCTTTGCTGTTGCACCAAGAATCTCTTTTCCATAAGCGAACTTCTTATTTGTCTTTCCCTTATTAGTTAAGAGATGATTATTACAAGACTTACAAGCAACTACTTTCTTAGATTTTGTAATCTTAAACCTCTTTGCCGCTCCTGAATGAGACTTCATCTTATTTGCCATCTGTTGTGACACTATTTACTAAATAAAATAATACTATATCCATTAGCCTCTTTTTTTGGTGTATCATATTGAGACTTTCCATAACTCTGTAAAGCCTCTTGGATAATCTTTAACTTTTGCACCGCCTTATCTTCATACATTCTCTCTCTTCACTTTAACCTAATTGAGAACTTCACATTATCTCATCACTGAAGAATTTCCTGTGCTTTCTTTATTTTTAATTGAAGATCATTATCCCCAATTGCATAGCTAATTTTAAGCTCTTTTGTATCTTTTCATTTCTGAGCCTTCCTCCTCTCTTTATCTTCTTTACCCTTTTGATACATATACTTTCCATAATCAGTAAGCCTCACTGTTGAGAGCATCTTCTCTGGATCATATACAAGCTGAACTAGATCAAGTCATTTTTCAGCAGCCATCTCTAAGGCAATCCTTCTTGGAAAAGTTCAGAGATTATTTTTATCATCATCTATTATCATAATATTAGGAGCCTTAATCTGATCATTTATAAAGACCATTTTTGCCTTAAAATTCCCAGCCATATTTTTTTCTGATTTATTTTGTCCAGAAAACTCTTTTTTCTGTCCTCAAAATTTCGAATTCGTTGTTGCTGGCTTAAAGCTTTTTTGCTCCATACACAAGACAATAATAATAAACACTCGCTCCCGGAGGGACTCGAACCCTCGATTTCCACCGTGAGAGGGTGGCGTCCTA
>ERZ773099.708-NODE-708-length-26715-cov-4.698162_pt1 | contig 26715 bp, 20 predicted proteins | sample MGYA00511120_ERZ773099 | MGnify/ENA primary metagenome ERZ773099 (study PRJEB29015, sample SAMEA2738012) | human oral metagenome | biome: human oral; feature: human-associated habitat; material: dental | place: China | collected 2104 ... | reverse complement strand
CGGTCCCTCAGATGAACATCTTCGTCCTCGGGCTCCCGATCAAGGTGGCGCTGGGCTTTATGGTCCTTGCCGCAGTCCTGCCGCTGACCGTTGACCTGATCTACACTCAGTTTGAGCGCTGGATCGAGTTTGCCTTGGAGGGGGTGCTGTCTTGGAGCTCTGCGCCGTGAGGTGCCGCGTCGCCTTTGACATCCAGTTTTTTGCCCAGGAGCGCACGGAGCCCGCGACGCCCCGGAAGCGCGAGAAGGTGCGCTCCGAGGGCAGGGTGTGCATGAGCAAGGACCTGACGGCGGCCGTGGGGCTCTTGACGGGGCTCTTTGGGCTGGCGCTCCTGGGGGCCTTCATGTGGCGTGTGATGAGCCGCCTTCTGAGGCTCTCTCTGAGCTTCGTCGGGGATGCGGCCCTGGAGCAGGACGGGTGGTTTCACTACCTCTCCTGGGAGGTCGTGAAGGACTTCTTCATCTCCTGGCTTCCCTTGGGGTGTCTGATCGCTTTTTTCTCCGCTGCTGCCGTCATCTGCCAGGTGGGCTGGACGATGACCAGCGAGCCCTTCAAGCCCAATTTTGGGCGGCTCAACCCCATCAGCGGAATGAAGAAGATCATCTCCCTGCGCTCCGTCGTCGAGCTCTTGAAGGGGCTCTTGAAGGCGGGGGTCTTCGCCGTCGTGATCTACTCTGCGATCAAAAACTACCTTCCTGCCTCCTCAAAGGCCATGCAGATGCCGCTGGTGCATGGAGCCACCTCCTTCTGGGACATGCTGTGGACGCTCTCCATGCGGCTTGCGGCGATGCTGCTGGCCATGGCGTTGGTCGACTACCTCTACCAGCACTGGGAGTTCGAACGCTCCATCCGCATGAGCCGGCAGGAGATCAAGGAGGAGTACAAGCAGATGGAGGGGGACCCGCAGATCAAGAGCAAGATCCGCCAGAAGCAGCGGGAGCTGGCCAAGAAGCGCATGATGGCGGACGTCCCCAAGGCGGACGTCGTCATCACGAACCCGACGACGCTGGCGGTGGCCCTCCTCTACGATCGAAGGTTGATGAAGGCGCCTCAGGTCGTGGCGAAGGGCAAGGGCTTCTTGGCGCAGAAGATCCGAGAGCTCGCGGAGGCCGCAGGCGTCCCCGTGATCGAGGACAAGCCCCTGGCCTGGGCGCTCTACGGGGGCGTCGAGGTGGGGGAGGAGATCTCTCAGGACCTCTACCGCAGCGTTGCGGAGATCCTGGCGATGGTCTACCGGCTCAGGGCGTCGTGATAATATCAGTGAGAAAAGCGGCGGAAACGCGCGTTTCTGTTGTATAATCATGCCGTAGTCCTGTTGGCGTTTGCGTTCGAAGCGTTATCCGCTCTGAACTTTATCTTTCGAAATTCTATCTTCTTTATTTTTGTGAAGGGAAATCATTCAAACATGAAAAAGACAGCATGGCTTGTGTTGGCGCTTGCGATATGCTTCGTTCCCCAGGCGGCCTTGGCGGCCGACTCGCCGGAACTCGCGAGGTGGACGCGCACCAGCGACTTCGCGGCTCGCGACGGGGCGCAGAGGGTGAAGGTGAGCGTGGTCTATTACTCCAACGAGTACGTCGAGGCCCTTGTGAAGGCCGAGGCGGAGAAGAACCTCTGGACCCGCGACGAAACGGAGAACTACAAGTACACGCTCCTGAAGACGCTGAACTTCCACGACGCCATCGCCTTTCAGCTGACCCTTTACGTGGAGGGCCTTCCCATGTACGCTCAGCCCTTCGACCGTCACATCAGCCTGTGGATCGGCAACAAGCGCTACGACCCCACGGACTACGACAAGCGGTTCAACGTCAAGATACTGGGGGATCGGGACGGGATGGTCTGGTTTCCGCGGTACGACCCCAAGACGGGCGCAGAGCTCCTCAAGGGGGCGAAGGACATACGCCTCGTCCTGGACGGCGCCATCAGTCAGGCGATCTCCCCCCGCGGCGACGCCATGTGGGTCTGGGACATCACAAAGGACGTGGAGGGGGCCCTGGGGGACGGCAAGGCCATGGACCGGCTTGAGCTGGATCGCCTGATCAAGCGCCTTGAGAAACTGAATAAGGAGCGCGGCGCGCTTCAGCTGCAGGTAGATTCCATCGACCAGGAGTTGAGCGAGGTCAATTCCCGCATCGATGAGCTGCAGGGCAGGTAGTTCGAGGAAAGGAAGGAGAACGCCATGGATCGTATCGCCGTATTGACCAGCGGAGGGGATTCGCCCGGCATGAACGCAGCCATCCGTGCGGTGGCCCGCACCTGTCATTACAACGACAAGGAGTGCATCGGCGTCATGCGGGGTTATGAAGGGTTGATCGAAGGGGACTTCAAGGTGCTGGACCGCGCCTCCGTGGGGGGCATCATCCATCGGGGCGGCACGATCCTCAAGACCGCGCGCAGCGATCGCTTTAAGACCCAGGAGGGGCGTGAGGCGGCCCTCCTGAAGATGAAGGAGGCGGGGATCGAGGGCCTCATCGTGATCGGCGGGGACGGATCCTTCCATGGTGCGAAGGCGCTGCACGAGATGGGGATGCCCGTCATCGGCATTCCCGGCACCATCGACAACGACGTGGCGGGAACGGACGAAACCATCGGCTTCGACACGGCGGTGAACACGGCCCTTGAGGCGATCATGCGCCTGAGGGACACGGCCTCCAGCCACGACCGCCTGTTCATCGTCGAGGTTATGGGGCGCAACGCAGGCTTTCTGGCGCTTGAAACCGCGGTGGCCTCCGGCGCGGAGTACGCCGTCGTCCCGGAGATCCCGTTGAGCATCGGCAACCTCTGCAAGCTGCTTCGGGAGTCCCACGCGGAGCACAAGAGCCACACCCTCATCATCCTGGCGGAGGGGGTCATGTCCGCCACGGAGATGCGGGACAAGCTCCAGGACACGGGAGGGTACGACGCCCGGGTCACGGTGCTGGGGTACATCCAGCGGGGCGGAAGCCCCACGTCCTTTGACGTCGTCCTCGCCACCCGCATGGGGGCCTTTGCTACGGACAACCTGCTGATCGGAAAAAGCGGCTTTATGGTGGGGAACGTGAACCACAAGCTGGTCCTGAGCGACCTGGAACGCTCCTGGGCCGAGCACAAGAGCCTGAGCCCGGAGCTGCTGAACCTGGTCCACAAGATGAACTGACATGTGCGCCGGGGAAGGGGCGGCCTGCAGAGGCCTTGACGTCGCTGCGCTCCTGCGGATCGTCGCCTCGGACCTGGGGGGGCGAAAGGTTTCCGCCCTCTCCTGCCCCTCCATCTGGGAGGAGGCCCTGGCCCTCTGCCTGGCGGCTGAGGGTGTGACGATCGTGACGGGGTTCTTTATCGCGTCGGCCGGCGCTCCGGAAACGGACGGCCCCGCGGGGAGCGTTGCCCTGGGGCGGGCCATGGAGCTTTTGGGCCGGAGGGTGCAGTTGGTGACGGACTCCCGCAGCAGCCTCGTGTTGTCCGCCTGCTCCGCCGCGCTGGGCGGTCCTCCCGTCGCAGCGATGGACGGCCCTCACCCCGCCGCGCTGGAAGGAGCGGACCTCCTGATCTTCCTGGAACGTCCGGGGTGCGCCGGTGACGGACGGTATTACAACATGAGGGGGAATGACATCTCGGCCTCCGTCGTGCCCCTGGACGACCTGGCCGTCCGCGCTCTGGAACACGGACTTCCCGTCATCGGGATCGGCGACGGGGGCAACGAGGCCGGAATGGGCGCTCTTTACGAGCCGCTGAAGCGGCTGCTCCCGGAGTATGCGCGCTGTCTGTCCCGCGTGCCCGCAACCGTCTGCCTCCCCGTGGACGTTTCTAACTGGGGTGGGTACGCGCTGGCCGCCCTCCTGTCCGCCGCCTCGGGCCGGTGGGTGGGGCTCTCCCCCGGCGAGGAGGAACGGGCTCTGAGGGCTGCCGTCGGCGCGGGAGCGGTGGACGGAACGACGGGCTGCCGCACCCTCTCCGTCGATGGGTTTTCGTTGGAGCGGCTGGAGCGGGTGACGGTGCAGCTCAAAGATTGGTATGGTATCGCTGCGGAAAAGACGTTCTTAAAAAGACAAAATCATGCCTGAAGTGTGATGCCCGGTGAAGCACAAATCCTTTTTTCCTCTGCTTTTGATATCCTTTGCGGTGGCGCTTACGATCCTGTCCTTTTGGGTGGTTCGGAAGAACAGCCTCAATCCGCGACAGGGCTTTATGATCTCCAACGTTTCGGTCAGCGTCGATTTCGACGATCGCCGCTTCCTGGCGGGGACGGCCTCGCGCTTCCCCTATGGGGCAAGACAGGTGTTCGTGCGCTTCGATTACAGCTGTCTTGAGGCGAACAGCTCGATGGACCTTTCCTGGGACTGGGGACAGAAGCGGGTGCAGTCGGAAACCTATGAACTTTCCGCGCCGTCGGGCACTCGGATGTACTGCCTGCTGAAGGAGGACGGCTCCCCGCTGCCGCGGGGGATGTACACCGTCACGATCCAGTGCCTGACCGAGATCATGCCGAACTTTCATTTTGAGATCTATTGACGCTGCCCCTGGGGCCGGCGCGAATCGACGCGACGAAAAATCGGCCATTTTTTCGGAGGGACGTTCCCCGAAGTTTTATTTTTTAAGATGCTCGATTGAAGATGAAGTTTGAGGTGAAAGACGATGAAGTACAGCGAACAGGACATGGAACGGTTATGGTGAAGGTCGTTGACGAGAAGGCAGCGGCCCCTCGCAGGAGGGGGCGACCGCCGCGCGTGAAGGAGCCTGCGGAGGCCCTTGAAGAGGTGAAGGCAACGCAACCTGCGGAGGCGGAAGGCCTCTCCCCTGCGGAGGAGAGCGCCGCGGTGAAAGTGCGTCGTCCGCGGGGCAGGCCGCCGAAGAACGCGGCGAAAAAAGTGGAGGAGGCGGAGGCCCCCCAACAGCTCCTGCTCCTTCCGGACGTCCGGAGGACGGAGGCAATGGAGCTGTCCGAGGCACCGAAGGAGGCGCCGGAGACCGAGGACCCCACGGAGGAAACAGTGGCGTACGGGAAGGACCCCGTGCCTAAGATGCAGGGCGTCCAGCCCGGCGAGGACCCGGAATTGCCGGTCCCTGCCGAGCCGGCCCCCGACGAACAGGAAGAGCCCTTGGCCCCCTACGCCCGCGCGTCGGTTCACGAGGTGACGCCCCACCCGAAGCCCAAACACACCTACGCTTACCTCGCGGCCCAGACCCTCACGGACCTTCGGAAAATTGGACGAGAGTTCAACGTCGCGGGCCCCACCACGATGCACAAGGACGACCTGATCATCTCTATCCTGAAGGCCCAGGCGGAGAGCATGAACTACCGCTTCGGCGGCGGGACGCTCGAGATCCTGCCCGAGGGGTTCGGCTTCCTTCGGCCCAAGGGGATGCTGCCGACGGACAACGACGTCTACCTCTCGCTGTCCCAGATTCGACGCTTCGGGCTTCGGAACGGGGACGTCATCTGGGGTCTGATCCGCCCGCCGCGGGACCAGGAGCACTACGAGGCGCTCCTGCGCGTGGAGACGGTGAACTTCTCGGACCCCGAGTCCTCCCGCCGGCGTCCGATGTTCGCCCACCTGACGCCCATCTTCCCCAACGTCCGAATCAACCTGGACTCCGGCCCTGGAGACTGGGCGACGCGCCTGGTGGACATGTTCGCCCCCATCGGCCTGGGGCAGCGTGCGCTGATCGTCTCGCCCCCCAAGGCGGGCAAAACGACACTCTTGAAGCGCATCGCCAAGGCCATCTCCGCGAACTCGCCGGACATCATCCTGATGGCCCTCCTGATCGACGAACGCCCCGAGGAGGTGACGGACATCTCCCGCTCCATCGACGGAGAGGTGATCGCCTCGACGTTCGACCGCCCTGCGGACGAGCACATTCGGGTGGCCAGCCTCGCCATCGAGAAGGCGAAGCGCCTGGTGGAGGCGAAGCGCGACGTCGTCATCCTCCTGGACTCGATCACGCGCCTGGCCCGCGCCTCGAACCTGACGGTCCCACCGTCGGGCCGCACCCTGTCGGGTGGTCTGGACCCCTCCGGGCTCTACTTCCCCAAGCGCTTTTTCGGCGCTGCCCGAAACTTCGAGGAGGGCGGGAGCCTGACGATCATCGGGACGGCCCTGACGGATACGGGCAGCCGCATGGACGACGTCATCTACGAGGAGTTCAAGGGCACGGGCAACATGGAGCTGCACCTGTCGCGCAAGCTGGCGGAACAGCGGATATTCCCCGCCATCGACATCACGCGATCCGGGACGCGGAGGGAGGAGCTCCTGATCCCTGAGGACGAGCTGGCCCGCCTCTGGGCTCTGCGGAAGCGAATCGTGGGGGTGGACGAGGCCGGGGCGCTGAACCTCATCCTCGACAAACTCAAGCAGACGAAGGACAACCACGAGTTCCTGATGTCCATCAAGCTGGCCTGAGTTGCAGGACGGAACTTTCTCGCGCATCGGGCGATTACGCAGTATATTGTGCTATAATTCACGTATCGTACTTTGTCTTACGACGAGTTTTGTGCTGGGGCCGCGCCCACTTGCGTCTGCGCGGCAAAGGCATGTCGGGAGGAGTTGTCTTTGAGGACATTCGATCATCGAACGCCGGATCGAAAGGTTTTTCCTGCTGAAGGCAAGAAGCGCAGAGAAAGAAAAAGAAAGGCCTCGCTGGAGTTTTGCTGGGGTTTTTGCGTCGTCGTCTGTTTCAGCTTTGGTCTGGCTTCGTTTTTGATGTTCTCCGCCTGGGAACGCTTTTCCGGCGTGGCGTGGGGCGGGGTCGAGGATCAGGAAAACGAAGGGGTCGTGGCGGAGGAGGGCTTTCTGGCGTTCGACGTGAGCGACATGCAGCGCGACGATCTCCTGGCTGCAGCGCCCTTGGAGGTGACCCAGGAAGACGATCCGGAGGGACCGATGGCCTCTCTGCCCGCCGAACCGGCGGAATCCGAGGTCCGTGCCGAGGTCAGCGAGGTCCCGCTGAAGGAGGACTTCGGCCCCCTTCCGAAGTACCTGTCGGACTATGAGAGCATCGTCCTGAGCGCTCAGGACGATGGCACCCGTTTAGCGGAAGATACTTCCGACAACGCAATCCCGCCGGAACCTGACCCCCAGTTTGCTGAGGTGGGTGCCGACTGGAAGGAGCACGTCGTCAAGGCGGGCGAAACGCTTTCGGACATCGCTATGGCCTTCGGTGGACTCACCGCTCAGGACATCCTGAGGGCCAACGGGCTTAAGGACGCCAATCGGCTGTCCGAAAATCAACTTCTCCTGATCCCCAAAGACGCGGATAAAATTGAGGAAACCCTTGAGGAGGTTCGCACGCGGCAGGCCCGCGTGGCGGCCCTGCGGGAGAAGGTCGAGCCCTTGAAGGTTTCGTCCTACGTGGTGGCGCAGGGCGACAGCCTGTGGTCCATCTCGAACTCCCAGAACATAGAGCTGGACACCCTTGTGGGCAGCAACGTCTTCAAGGCGACCCTGCGCCCGGGGCAGACCCTCCGCATCCCCAACCAAGAGGGAATCTTCTACACCCTGCGCAAGGGAGAGAAGATCGAGGCCGTCTGCAAGCGCTATGGGGTCGAGTTGGGTAAACTGCGCCAGGTGAACCACACCGTTGACGTGGTTGCCCTGAAGCCGGGGGACGAGATATTCCTTCCCGGCGCACGGCCGGAGGCCCTGGCCGTCACTCACGAGGAGCAACCCCTTAAGGCGGAGAAGTCCGCCCCCGCCGTCAAGAACGCTGTGCCCAAAGTCGCGAAGAACGGCAAGCAGAAGGAAGCACCGGTGGCGATGAAGGCCTCCCGCTCCTACCGATGGCCGATCATGGGGCGGATCAACAGCCCCTTCGGCTGGAGGCGACACCCCATCACGCGCCGTCAGGACTTCCACACGGGAATCGACATCAAGGCCAGCCGCGGCGCGGTGATCCGCTGCGCTCGAGACGGTCGAGTGGCCTATGCGGGCTGGATGGGCGGCTACGGCAAGGTGGCGGTCATCGAGCACGCGGGCGGGCAGTCCACGCTCTACGCGCACTGCAGCACCCTCCTGCTGAAGCAGGGGGCGGCGGTGAAACAGGGAGAGAACATCGCAAGGGTTGGAACGACGGGACGCTCAACGGGGCCGCATCTCCACTTTGAGGTTCGCAACGGGAACAGCCCGGTCAACCCTCTGAAATATCTGAAGTGATTCCGCACGTAAAGAAGCCGGGGGTCAGAAGCTTTTCTGGCCCCATTTTTTATTTTGAGGCCGCCCCGGCCAGTCGGCGGGGCACTGAAGTCCAAGGGGGCATCGAGGAATGGTGAAGTACGTCTTTATCACTGGCGGCGTGGTTTCCTCGCTGGGGAAGGGGATCACGGCCGGTTCCGTGGGCACCCTGCTGAAGAAGCGAGGGCTGAAGGTTTCCATCCTCAAGGTGGACCCTTATTTGAACGTGGACGCCGGTACGATGAACCCCTTTCAGCACGGCGAGGTGTTCGTGACGGACGACGGCGCGGAAACGGACCTCGACCTGGGGCACTACGAGCGCTTTATCGACGAAACGCTCAGCGAGCAGAACACGATCACGACGGGGAAAATCTACTCGAGCGTCATCGCGAGGGAACGCCGGGGGGACTACCTGGGGGGGACGGTGCAGGTGATCCCCCACATCACGAACGACATTCAGGAGCGCCTCGTGCGCGCCGGGGAGGGGCTTGACGTCCTGATCGTAGAGATCGGCGGCACCGTGGGCGACATCGAGAGCCAGCCCTTCCTGGAGGCGATACGCCAGATGGCGAACCGCGTCGGGCGGGAGAACGTCGTCTACTGCCACGTCACGCTGATCCCATGGCTCGAGGCGGCGCAGGAGCTCAAGACGAAGCCCACCCAGCACAGCGTCCAGGAGCTGCGGCGCATCGGCATCCTGCCCAACCTCCTCGTGTGCCGCACCAGTCACCCCATGGACCAGGGCATGAAGAACAAGATCGCGCTCTTCTGCACGGTTCCTTCCGAGGCGGTCATCGAGGTCATGGACGAGCCGACGATCTACAACGTGCCCATGGCGCTGCACCGACAGAGGCTGGACGACCTGATCCTCCGCTACCTGGAGCTTCCCTGCGACGCGGAGCCCGACCTCTCGGACTGGCGCCGCGTCGTGGATCGCTTCATGAACCCGCCCGAGTCCGTGGACATCGCGCTGGTGGGCAAGTACGTCCAGCACAAGGACGCCTACCTCAGCGTGGTGGAGGCCCTCCACCACGCTGGCATCCACCACAACGTGCGCGTCAAGGTCCATTCGGTCGAGGCGGAGGACCTGGACTCCGGCGACCTCGCGGGCGTTCTGGGCTCCATGGACGGCATCCTGATCCCCGGCGGGTTCGGCGCGAGGGGCGTGGAGGGGATGATCCGCGCCATTCAGTACGCGCGGGAGAACCGGGTCCCCCTCCTTGGAATATGCCTTGGGATGCAGATGATGGTGGTGGAGTACGCCCGCAACGTCTGCCACCTGCACGGCGCCCACAGCAAGGAGATGGACCCCTCCACCCTGCACCCCGTCATCCACCTGATGGAAGAACAGCAGAACATTGATAGACTGGGCGGAACGATGCGGCTGGGTGCCTATCCCTGCGACCTGAGGGAGGGGACGCTCTCCGCCCGCGCCTACGGGACGCTTCACATCTCGGAGCGCCATCGCCACCGCTACGAGTTCAACAACGCCTATCGCGAGCGCCTGGAGGGGGCGGGCCTGAAGGTGGCCGGACTCTGCCCGGAGCAGGACCTGGTGGAGCTGGTGGAGCTGCCGGGGCATCCCTGGTTCGTGGGGGGGCAGTTCCACGGAGAGCTGAAGTCCAGGCCGGTGCGGCCTCATCCGCTCTTCGCCGGCTTTGTGGGCATGGCCCTGGAGCGCCAGCGCGCGGACCGTGGTTAGTCCCTTGGCGCAAGTGACAATGAGGGAGGTATTGACCTTGAAAAGAACGTTTTTGCTGCTGGCGGCCACGTTGCTCCTCTCCCTGGCCGTCCCCTGCGGAGCGGGGGCGAAGGACGAGAACAAGAGCTCCTCGGCACAGATGATGGAGCACATTGAAACGATCGTGTACGGCGACACCGCCAAGGGAGGGCTCACCGAGCGGCTCTCCTCCGTGGAGGAGGCGCTGTTCGGCCGCAGCCTTCCGGGCACCATCGCCGAGCGCCATTCGGCGATTCTGAACTTCCTGGAGGTCGGCACGGAGGACCAGCCCTCGATGATCTTCAAGCTGGGGGTCGCGGAGTGGATCGTCAACAAGAAGATCTACGCCTCCCGCCCGGCCGTCGGCCGCCTTGAAACGCTGGAGGCGGACCTGGACGGGGAGGTCCAGCACGGCAAACCCATCGCAATGCGGGTGGAACACCTCCTGTCCACGCTGGTGACGGACCCCGTCACCTTCCGCGCGGTCACCCTTCCGGGAAACGTGCCGCTGAAGCTGCGCTTTATGGACGAACTGAGTCCGGCCAGGAACAAGGCGGGGGACCAGGTTCGCATTGAGCTGACGAACGACCTGGTCGTGGACCAGTGCCTTGTGGCCCCCGCCGGTTCCCTGGTTCTGACGGAGGTCCGTGAGGTGGTGAAGCCTCGCGCGTTCGGCGTCCCGGGCGAGGTGCGCCTGACGTTCAACGGGCTGAAACCCCTGGGTCCCCAGCGCCCCCCGGTGGCCGTCGGGGACGCAGCGAAGAAGGCCATTGACGAGGCCCGCAAGGCGGGGGACCGCGGCGAGGGCGCCATCGTCGGGGCGGGGGCGGCCAGCATCGCCGGTGCTGCGCTGTTGGGTCCCGTTGGGCTGATCGGCGGCCTCTTTATCCGGGGCAACTCCATCCGGATCCCGGAGGGCTCCATCACCTTCGTGCAGACTTCGGGCGACGTGGAGGTCTACGCCTACCCCATCCCCGACAGCCTGCGCGTGGACCCGCAGTCCACCATTCAGCAGAGCGTCCAGGGGACTGACACGCCGCGTCCGTCGGACCAACAGCAGACTTCTTCCTACGACCCGGACCGCGACACCATCATCAAGAGCGACAAGATACTGAACCCGGTAAGGACCCCTCGAACCGCCCCGACTCAGACGACGGAGGACGGCGGAGCGCCGGGCGACTTTGAGCTGCCGCCGGAGCAGAAGGTGCGCTGACGCCTTGATTCGGTGGGTGTCCGCTGCAACCTCCCCGCTGCAAAGGGGGCGATGGAGGGCGTGCCTCCTTGCCTTGGCGACGTTTCTTGCCCTCTCTCTGACGGGTTCCCGCCAGGCGGGCGCCCAGGAGGCCCCCGACGAGGCGTTTCGCATCCTGGAGCGGAGTACGGCGGCGCACTGGGGGCAGGACTGCTACGTTTGGGTGCTCCACTACCCGGAGGCGCTGATTGAGCCCTGGGTGGAGGCCGAGGCGGCCCGCCGCGGCATGTCGGAGGCTCAAAAAGAAGCCTATCGGAGCGCCTTTGTCGCGGACCTTCGCCTGGACAGCTCTGAGGCCTTTCTGGTGAGCGTCTACTCCTTCGGGGCAGCCCCCGTGAGCTTGACGCCGGTGCCGGACAACGTGGCGCTCCTGACCTCGTCGGGCGAGCGCCTTCGCCCCGTCCGCTACGACTCCGCCCTGGACGCGCCCGCGGCTGGCGTCGTGCAGGGGCTCGTGTTCTTCCCCAAACAGGCAGACGACGACCTCGCCCTGGCGATCCGGGGGATCGGAGGGGGAGCGGAGCGCGTCTTCGCCTTCAGCCCCCTGGAGGTTGGCCGGCCTGAAGCCCTGGAGTCGCCCGCGGCCCCGGAGGTCGTGGTCGTGGACCTCCCTCCCAGAGAGAAGAAGTCCGTCCGCAAGGTGACGCCCAGGCCGGAGTCATCCGGGGAGCCGAAGGTCATCAAGCCGAAGGAGCCCCTTCCCCCCTCGCCGCCCGTTGCCCCGCGTCCCATCCCCCCGCTGCTCTCCGAGGACTCGCGCGGCATGGAGGACTTCGTGAGGTCCGTTCGGGAGCGGGGTGCGGCCTCCGGGGATGCCCCCTCTCCGGTCCGAAGCGGGGGAGGAACGCCCAGGCAACTGAACGCGGAGAACTCCTACGTGAGCCGCGAGCAGGTGCTGCGGCAGTTTCTGAGCCTGTGGGCCGCCAATCGCGCCGGGGAGATGTACGACATGCTCTCGGACGCCTCCCGCCGGGTCATCTCCCGCGAGAACTTCGCGAAGGAGGTGGCGCGGGCCGCGGAGTTTCGCGCCGGCCTGAAGGAGGAGTATCGCATAGAGTGGATCGGCGAGGAGCGGGCCAAGGTGATCACCGACCGGAGGGTCCTGATGTTCCGCTCCTTGGTGACGCGCACCCTGGGCATCGTGCGCGAGGGGATGGCGTGGAAGGTCGTCTGGTGAGGCCGGGGTCAGGCGTCTTGCGGGAGAGGAGGCGGCCATGAAGGTCAGCCGGGTGAAGATCGGCATGGGCGTCCTCGTCGTCGCCATCGTGGCGCTCGTGCGCTACGCGATGCGGGACATGCAGCTCGACGTGGACCTTCTGCGGGAGGGGCTGATGAACATGCCGGGCCTCGTCATGGAGAACATGCAGCTGGCTCGCGAGGTGTCGGGCGACGTCTGGCGCGTCCGCGTTCCCTACCTGGAGCGCCGGGGCGAGCTCGTTGCCGTCCGGTCGGTGGACGTCCGCCGGCAACTCAAGGAGGGCGGGGAGTGGTATCTCTTCGGCGCGGAGGGCGTCTACTCCAACGACGAGAGGACGGCCTGCGTCAACGGCCTCCTGGGGACGCTCGAGGCGCCCGCTCGAATCTGGAACCTGGAGAGCCCCCGGGTGCTCTGGTCGGAGGCCAGCGGCGACTTCGTCTTCCCTAGCGGGCTGACGCTCTACGACAACGAATTTCTCCTGTCGGCTCCGGAGGCCAGCATGGACCGGACGGGAGTGATCCTATTTGAAAAAGGAGGTCAGCTCCAATGGACGAAACCCCTGGGATGATGGGGACAAAGGGCGTCTTCGTCCGAGGCCTTGCGGCCGCGGCGCGGACTTTGACGCTTGCGCTTCTCTTGATGGCTTCAGCGTTCCTTCCCGCTCAGGGGGCGGACGAGAAGGTGGTCCTGAACGCGGACCGCGTTTCCTTCAACGACGCGACGGGGCAGGCCAGGGCGGAGGGGAAGGCGAGCCTGAGCTATCAGGGGACGACGATCCAGGCGGAGCGCATCGACTACGACGCCGAAACCCAGAAGGTGCAGGCCATGCCGCTGCCGGGGGAGCAAGTGGTCATGAGCCGAGAGGGCAGGTCGCTGCTGGGGGACCACCTGGACTACGACCTGGTGAATCAGGAGGGGGTGATGACCGGCGCCGCCACGAAGATGCCTCTCCAGGACGGAACGCTCTACGTCTACGGCGGGGAGATCAACGTCATGCCGTGGGACATGGCCGTGGAGCGCGGAGTCGTGAAGGGGCGTGTCGGTGGCTCCGAGGACTACGTCGCTCAGTGGCGGCAGGTTTCCCTGACGACCTGCGCGCTGGACCATCCCCACTACCACCTGGAGTCGAAGAGCATCTCCTTCATCCCCGGCAGGAGCATCGTGGCGAAGAAGCCTCGAATCTACCTGGGCAAGACCTACATCATGACTTCCCCGCTGGACTACGTGGTGCAGCTCAAACGACGGGCGGTGCGCTACTCTGTGCTCCCCTACGTTCAGCACAGCGACTCACGCGGCACCGGAGGCGGCCTGACGGGAACCCTGGCGTGGGAAACGGGGTCCTTCTCGCTGGGCTTCGCCTGGGCCGGCAGGAGCGGTGCCGAGTGGCGCTTCTCGGTGGAGCAGGACCTGGGCCATGACTTCAGCCTCCTGGCTCAAATGGAGTACTCGTGGGACGACGTCTGGTCGGAGGCGATTTGGCGCCCCTCCGCTGCCCTGATCTACGAGCGCGATGGCTGGCGCGCGCGGCTGAACTGGCGTCGGGACGAGTACGTCGAGGACCAGAAGGACTCCCTCCACGAGTATAAGGGACGCCTGGACCGCGAGCCGGAGCTGGTCGTCCAGACCCCGTGGTTCCGGACCTCTCCCTGGGCCTGGCTCACCCTGTCCGCTTCCTTCGGCAGCTATCGGGAGAAGATACTGACTCAGGAAGGGGATTTCACGTCCCGGTGGGGACTTGAGGCCCACAGCTATTTCGAGAGGCCCCTCAGTCCGCAGGTGGAGCTCTTCGCGGACCTGAAGGGCGCCGCCTGGTTCTACGATCGGGACGACGCAGACCAGCAGATGTTCTGCGGCTTCCTGGGACTGCGCTATCGCCTGGGGGTCTTTGAGATGGGCTCCGCCTACGAGCGCCGATATACGTGGGGGAAGAGCGCCATGCTCTGGGACCAGTACCGGGGTGCGGAGAGAGTTCACCAGAAGGTGCGCTTCCCGCTGGGGCGCGAGGTCTATGCGGCGTTCCGCGGGAGCTACGACCTGGAGGAGGCCATGATGGACGAGGCGATCTACAGCCTTCAATGGTCCACCGACTGCATGTTGTGGGACCTGCACTTCATGGACGACCGGACGTCGGGGAACGACGACAAGGTGGGGTTGTCGCTCTCCATCCTGGCCTTCCCTGACAGGGACGCCTCGCTGGGCCAGAGCCTCACCCAGGACCCCTTCCTCCGCCCGAGGGATATCCCAAAGGAAGGCAAAAGGTGAAGCGCGGACAGAAGGCCGGGCGAAGCAGTCGCCGGGTTCGTCCGCCTGGGTTTATAATGAAGTGAGGGACGCTTCTCATGAAACTGTGTTACGTAAACGGACGCTTCACCCCGCCGGAGGAGGCGGCGCTCCCGCTGAGCGACCTCCTCATCCAGCGAGGCGTTGGCGTCTTTGAGGTGATCGGGACCTACGGAGGGCGCCCGCTTCTGTTGACGCCCCACCTGGAGCGCCTTCTGAGTGGAGCGGAGCGCGAGCGCATCCGTCCGACGCTCTCCATGGAGGACATGAAGCGCCTGGTGCGTGAGGGGTTAGCCAAGGCCGGAAGCGACGTTCAGATCAAGGTATACCTGTCGGGAGGCGACATCTTTGACGGCGTGCGGGGCTTTACGGCCCCCCGCTTCTTCATGATCTTCGAGGAGCTCTCCCTGCCTCCCCGTGAGGCCTATGAAGAAGGCGTCGCCCTGGAGCCCCTGCCCTTCGGGCGGAAGGACCCCTCCGTGAAGGGCGTGGATTACCGCACGACCTACGCCCTGTCGCAGTCCGGCGCCTTTGAGGTGCTCTACTGCCCCGATGGAGAGATTACGGAGGCGGGGCACAGCACCTTTTTCCTCGTCCTGGAGGGGCGCCTCGTGACGGCCCCCCTCTCCCGCGTGCTGAAGGGGACGACGAGGAGCGTCATACTGGAGCTGGCCCGCGCCGAGGGGATCGAAACGCAGGAGCGCTGCCCTCGCGTTGACGAGCTGCCGCGCGCCAGCGAGGCCTTCATCACGGGGAGCGTGAAGAAAGTGGTGCCCGTGGTCCAGATCGGGGATCAGCGGATTGGGACCGGTCGGCCCGGGCCGGTGGCTACGCGGCTTTTGGAGCTCTACCTGGACCGTATTCAGAAGTGGCTGGAGTGAGGGGGCGGCCCCTTGACATATTCGAAAATCTCATTGAAGGAGGATGCTGCATTATGGAACAGATTCGTTCGCTGTCGCAGTTGATCGAGGGAGCAAAAAAGCTCTGCGCCGAGAAGGGGAAGAAGCGCCTCTCCGTGGCCATGGCGGAGGATGCGGGGCTGATCGCCGCCATTGAGGAGGCCCGTAAGGCGGGGATGGTGGAGGCGACGCTGGTGGGCAACCCCGACAAGGTCAGGGCCTGCATCCAGGAGGCGGGTGCCTCCGAGAAGGACTACGACATCATCGAGGAGCGCAGTGAGGCGAAGTGCGGCATCGTGGCCGTGACGGAGGTTTCCGCAAAGCGCGCCGACATTTACATGAAGGGCCAGCTCCACACGGACCATTTCCTGCGGGGAATGTTGAACAAGGAGGTTGGCCTCCGCAGCGGCAAGACCATCTCCCACTGCTATTTCCACCACATCCCCGGCTACGACCGCGTCATCTTCATCGCCGACGCCGCGTTCAACATGTACCCCGACGTGAAGCAGAAGGCCGACATCCTTCAGAACACGGTGAACTTCGCGCGGGCACTGGGCGTGGAGTGCCCGAAGGTAGCCTGTCTCGCGGCAGTTGAGGTGGTGAACCCGGACATGCCCTGCACGCTGGACGCCTGTGCTCTGGTCCAGATGAACCAGCGCGGCCAGATACGGAACTGCATCGTGGACGGCCCTCTGGCCCTGGACAACGCCATCAACGAGGAGGCCGCGAAGATCAAGAAGATCAACTCGCCGGTGGCCGGCCACGCGGACGTCCTGTTCGTGCCCCAGATCGAGGTGGGGAACGTCTTGGCGAAGTCCATCACCTACTTTGCCAAGGACAGCGAAACAGCGGGACTCATCATCGGCGCTGCGGCGCCCGTGATCCTCACGAGCCGCGCGGACCCGATGCGCGCCAAGCTGCTCTCCATCGCCGGGGCAGTGATGATGGCGCACCACAAGGGGTAGCGCGATTCAGCAATGACGACGGCGGGGGCTGACACAGCCCCCGCCGTTTTTGTGCTCTCTGCCCCCTGAAGGGGAGGCGAGCCGCGTTATTAAGCGCGGTTTGGGATCATGGGGCATGCCGCGTCCCGTTCCCTGCGGTGCGTGTATAATGAGGACCAGGAGGTGTGCTCTATGTCCATCACCGTATCCAAACTAAAAGCCAACCTGAAGAAGCCTTTCGCGCCTGTGGAGGCGGAAGGAATTGAAGCTGCGATGGGCGGCAGGAGCGTGGCGAAGCCCTCAAACCCTTATCAGGATCGGGTGGACGTCGCAAAGTCCCTCTTCGGGGTCCTCGCTGCGGACGTCACCCTGGAAGAGGCCCTGGAGGAGAGGCGGAACCGCATATGAGGGCTTTGATCGACACCTGCGTTGTCATCGACGCCCTGCAGTCGCGAGAGCCCTTCTGTAAAGAAGCTCAGGCGTTGTTTCTTTGTGCAGCCAATGGACAATTCGACGGCTTTATCACCGCCAAGTCATCGACGGACATCTACTATCTCACGCACAGGTGTACACACAGCGATTCGGACAGCCGCGAGGTGTTAAGGCGGATATTTATCCTCTTTGAGCTGATGGACACTGCAGGAATGGATTGCCGGAGAGCTCTCGTTTCAGCTATGGCAGATTACGAGGATGCCGTTATGGTGGAGAGTGCTTTGAGAGCAGGGATGGACTGCATCGTGACCAGAGATACAAAGGACTATGCAAAATCCCCGGTTCCTATCTGCCGTCCTGCGGAGTTCTTACGACAGGTTTCGGTGTGAAAATGTGCGGCAAATCCCTTTAGGGAGAGCGAAACGGCGGGGGCTGACACAGCCCCCGCCGTTTGTGTGTGCCAGGATTGGGCGCCGAACGTCAGGGCTGCGGCATCTCCTTGATGAGCTCGGCGAAGACGGACACGTCCTTCAGGAACTCATCGGCCTTCTCCATGGAGAGCGGCATGGAGAAGAAGAAGCCCTGGCCGGCTACGTTATACTCTGCGAGCCACTGGTTCTGGTCCTTCGTTTCTATGCCCTCCGCCACGATGTTGAGGTTCAGGGAGCGGGCCATCTCGATAACGCTCTTCACCAGGCTTGCGGTTTTCCTGGACTTCAGCATCTGATCGATGAAGGAGCGGTCGATCTTCAGGCTGTCCACGGGAAGCTGGCTGATGTACTGCAGCGAGGAGTACCCCGTCCCGAAGTCGTCCAGCGCGACGCTGATGTTGAGCTTCTTCAGCTTCTCCAGGCGCCCGCGCGCCTCCCCCAGGTTTTCCATCAGGACGTCCTCCGTGATCTCCAGGGTGAAGCGGTCTGGAGGGAAGGTCACGTTTTTCAACTTCCCCTCGATGAAGTCGAAGAACGAAGCGTCCTTCAGCGAGAGCCCGGAGGCGTTGGCGTTGAGGTGGAAGTTCAACTGGGGGTACTTCCTGGTGAAGCTCTCCATGGCGACGAGGGCCTGCGAGACGATGGCCCGGTCGATGGCCGTCAACAGGCCCGACTCCTCCGCCTCAGGGATGAAGGCGCCGGGCGGAAGGATACCGCTCGTGGGGTGCTTCCATCGCGCCAGCGTCTCAAAGCCCAGGAGCTGCATGGTGGCCGTGTTGTAGATGGGCTGGAAGTAGGGGATGAACTGGTCGTTCAGAAGGGAGGTCTGGATCTCCGCCGTGATCTTCAGGATGTCCTTGTGTTCCGCGTCCTTGCCCTGACTTTCTGTCGCAGGGGAAACGAAGAGGACGCAGCCCAGGCCGCGCTTCTTCGCCGTCTTCATGGAGCTTGACAGGCGGCTCAGCACCTGAAGCGCGGTGAACTCCTTGGGGATGTCCAGCATTGCGGTGAGGCAGGCGCTTGGGAATACGCTGTCCCCGTTGATCCAGATGGGGATGGAGATGAGCTTCAAAAGCCGGTCCAGGGCGGATTCCAGGTAGGACTGGGAGCTCACGCCCTTCAGGATCGCCATCACCTCGTCCCCGCCCGTGCGGAAGATCGTGGCGAAGCCGTGGAGGATGGTCTTGGTGCGTTCGATGACCTCGATCAGGACCTTGTCCGCGGTGTCGGAGCCGTACTGCTCGTTGAGCAGCTTGAATCGGTCCATGTTGAGAAGAACGACGCTGAAGGTGTACCCGTCCGCGCCGTTCAGCTTGCGGAGCTCCTGGCTCAGGGAGTCCATGAAGCAGTCCCGGTTCGGAAGGCCCGTCAGGGAGTCGTAGTAGGCGATGCGCAGCAGGCGCTCGTTGGCGGCCTGCTGCTCGCTGAGGTCGAGTAACACGGAGAGCGTGAGCTTGCGCGCGTTCCACGTCAAGGAGCGGGTCAGCTGCTTCACGGGCAGGGCCGTTCCCTCGGCTCCCAGGAGGATGAGGGGCTGCCCGTCCGGAAGGTCCTGCATCTCCCGCTCCGCCGGGTCCTGTGCGTCCTCGGATTGAGGGTCCAGCTTCGCCCTGGGGATGAGGATGGAGGAGAGCTTTTTCCCCTGCAGGAAGTCCTCCGGGCAGTTGATCAGGGAAAGGAGAGCCCGGTTGACGTACAGGATGCGGTCCTGCTCGTCGCTGATGACGAGAGGGGCGGGCAGTTGATCCAGGATCGCGTCACGGGAGGCCAACAACTGCTCCGTCGAAGGGGAGGCGGCCTGCCGCCCCGAAAGGGCCGTGCCGTTTCCTCCATCCGATGGCAGAAGCGTCGCCAACGCCTCGTTCAGGAGGTCGAAGGATGGGGCGACAGGTTGGAATGGCTTCATGGCTGTCCCTGCATCATCTATCAGCCCTTAAAACCGGTGGAACTCGTAGGCGGAGAACTGTGCGATGAGGCGCAGGGCGGCAAGCTGGTCCTTCGTCGGCGCCGCGCGGTCGTCCGACCCCAGGGCGGCGAGCCCTAGCAGGGATCGGTCGTCGCAGATGGGGAAGAGGCAGGTCATGGAGGCCATGCTTGCCCAAGGACACTTGTCGAGCCCCCAGGCTTTGAGGGCGGTGTCGGCGTTGACGTCCCTGAGGTCGACCTGTGCCTCGTGGACCAGTGAGGCGGCGACGGGGAGGGACGCGGGGAGGAGCCCTTCGTCGGGGGCGTCGGCCATGCGGTTTGTCCGCTTGGCCGCGCAGACGTACCCGCCGCGCGCCTGGTCCCAGACGGCCAGGGTGCAGTTGGGGAGGCGTCCCTGCTCCATGAGGATGTCGGCCAGCAGGGAGCAGAAGTGGGTCCGGTCCGTCGCGCCCTTCAGGACCTTCAGGACGTTGGAGAGCGCCATGGCGGTGAACTCCCCGGAGAGGTTCTCCTCGGAGGCCCTGCGGTTCTGCTCGCGCAGGGCGTTGATGGCGATGGCCCGGACGGCCAGGTTCCCCAGCAGCTCCATGAAGTTCAACACGTGGGCGTCCGGGAGGCTGTCCCAGGTCAGGAGGCAGAAGAGGCGGAGGGACCCCTCCGCGATGGGCAGGACCGCCTCGAAGGGCGCACGGTCGGACTGGGTGAGGACGGGGGTCGGGGGAAGGTGCTCCTCCTGATACACCCCCGTCCGGGGCGGGATGGAGTCGGCCCTGCCGGCAATCGGCGTCAGGGCCGTGCCGTCGTCGTTGAGGATGGCTACGGTCTTGGGGAACAGGCTCTCGCGCAGGACATCCGCCAAGAAGGCGGTGAAGTACTGCAGCGGCATGGGCTCAAAGATAGACGCCAGCGTGTTCTTCGTGGCCAGGATCATGTAGGAGAGGCGGGAGAGGCGCTGTTCCGTGGCGTCGATCCTCTGGAAGGTCTGCCACAGACGGATCATGCCGGCATAGGGCTCGATCTCCGAGATCAGGGCGTCCTCCGGCTGTTTCCTCAGGAGGACGAAGATCGCCCACTGCGCCCCGCGGATTCGGAGGACGCAGGGCCATGGGTCACTGCCCTGCGCCGCCTCCACCTCGAAGGAGGCCTTGGGAGGACGCTGGGAGAAGAGGGGCCCCAACTTCAGGTCGCTCTCCTGAAACGTCAGGGAGTCGGGGGACAGCCCCACGGCGTCCAGAACCTGGTACCCCGCTTCCTTAGGCTCAAGGACGAGAGCGGTCAGGCCCTTTGACCTGAGGAACTCCGAGAGGTACTCCAGCGCGCCCCCGGATACGATAAAGTCTATTTTGCGGTACAGATCTTCCATGAATGCCACCTCCGGCCTGAATGGCGCCCCCATCGACGTGGGGCGGTCGGTCAAAGAGCACGTCCTGAAGCGCCCTAGGGGTCCGCACGTTTTGAGGTGTGGACCTCGATGCGTTTTTGTCGCATTGTCCCCGCTATTCTATCGCTTTTCAGGGAGAAAATCGACAATCCCCGGACCTTTTCGACGATTTTTGGAAGAGGGCGGTGGGGCGTCGGGCCTGTCGCCTTGTATTATAATAGAAAAAATACGGTATCGAACTCTGCCGTCCCCCGCACCGAGGCGGGGACGGCGGCATCTGGAGGCTGAAAATGGCAGAGAAGCACGGCTTGGAAAGAGGCGGGCATGAGGGGAAGCGACGTCAGGTCGGGGTTGAGGCCCACGGAATTCGGCTGCCCGTCATCCAGCGTGGGGACGACCTGGTGCGGATTGTGGCGGAGAGCCTGATCGAGGCGGCGCACTCCCCCTACGCTCCCTTTGCCCTGCGGGACAGGGACGTCGTCGCGGTGACGGAGTCCCTGCTGGCGCGGGCCCAGGGCAACATCGTCTCCCTGGACGACATCGCAGCGGACGTCGCGGGAAAGCTGGACTCGGATGAGGTGGCCGTCGCGTTCCCCATCCTGAGCCGCAATCGGTTCCTCCCCCTGTTCAAGGCGCTGACGAAGGCCATTCGGGGCCGGGTACACCTCTTCCTGTCCTGTCCCGCGGACGAGGTGGGCAACCACCTGGCGGACCCCATGGAGTACCTGAAGCGCGCGAGCGGCCTGCCGGAGTGCTTCGGACTCGAGGAGTTTCGCCGGCGCTTCGGGGAGTACCGCCATCCCTTCACGGGCGTGGACTACGTCGAGCTCTACAGGGGCGTGGCTCCGGAGCGGATCGAGGTCCACTTCACGAACAACCCCCTGAACGTCCTGAAGATGACGAAGTGCGTCATCATGGCCAACATCCACCAGCGCGGCACCTATGCGGCACTCCTGAGGGAGCACGGCGCGTCGGTCCTGACGCTGGACCGGATCTGCAACGCCCCGCTGCGCGACGGGGGCGGGTACAACGCGGAGTTCGGCCTGCTGGGGTCCAACTTCTCGAAGGAGGGCAGCGTCAAGCTCTTTCCCCGGGACGCGGAGCGCTTCGCCCTGGACCTGCAGCAGGAGATACTGCGGCGGTCCGGACGCAGGGTGGAGGCCATGGTGTATGGCGACGGCGCCTTCAAGGACCCCGTCTGCGGCATCTGGGAGCTGGCGGACCCCGTGGTGTCCCCCGGGTTCACGGAGGGGCTGCGGGGCACGCCCTCGGAGATCAAGTTCAAGATGGTGGCGGACAACGCCTCCGGGAACGCTGAGGCGGCCGTGCGCGAGGCCATACGCTCCAAGCCCGTGCCGGGAGGGAAGGAGTCGGGGCTGACGGAGTCCCGAAACGCCCTCGGCACGACGCCGCGGCGCTATACGGACCTCCTGGGCTCGCTGTGCGACCTGGTGTCCGGCAGCGGGGACCGGGGAACCCCCGTCGTGCACGTTTCCGGGTACTTTGACTCCTGGAACGACGAATGACCGGCGTTTCTGAGGTCAATCTCTCTCGAACGCAGCGCTTTTGTCCCGATCGGACCGTCCCTGGAGGACGGTCCCTTTTTGTGGCGAGGAGAGGGTGAGCGGGGCCTCTGCCGCGTTCACAGGACCTTTACATCGGAGGAATATCCTGTCCTTCGTAATGAGGGGAAATGGAGGACGTTCCTGTGGCGGCGGGAAGTCTGCGCCAACACCGCTGAGCTTCACGCGCTTTTGGTTGTCTGACCTGACTTCCAGGAACGCATGTCCGGGATATGCACATCCTGCGTTTTCGTCAAATGGCGGTTTGAAGTTCTGAGGCGAAAGCGTAATCTTGTCCCCGCAGGCTTTTTAGTGAGGGGTTCTCTTCTTCCCTGTGGCTGTCCGGTGGATTGGAGCGATCTCCTTTTGAAGTTTGGAGGCTGAGAACGACATGAGATCGGAAAAGAGAAGAGTGGGCGGGAGTGCTGTTGCCCTTGCGGCCCTGGCCTGTTTGATTCTGGCCCTGTTCTGGGCTTTCCCCGCCCTCGCACGGGGAGATGAGGCGGTCCGTACCCTGACGCTGGAGGACTGCCTGGCCCTGTCGGAGGCGAACCATCCCGACCTTGCCGGAGCGGACGCGAAGAGCGAGGCGGAGCGCCGGCGGCTCTCCCTGGCGGCCGTGGAGGACCGCCTGCAGGCATCGGGAAGCGTTTCGGCGACCCGCTCCGGCAGGGAGGGGGCGTCCTCGAGCAGCAGCTACGCGGCCGGGGTGACGGCGAGCCTTAAGGTCTTCGACACGAACCGGACGAAGTACGCCGTCGAGGCCCAGCGCAGCGCGCTGTCTGCCGTGGAGGCCGAGGGAAAGAAGACGCGGCTGCAGGTCCGCGCCGGGGTTAAGAAGGCCTACATGGACTTGCTGCTGGCGGGAGAGGTCCGTGGCCAGAGGCAGGAGTCGGTGGATTCGTTCCGGCGCCATCTGGAGCGCGCGAAGGGCTACTACGAAACGGGGCTCAAGCCGAAGATTGACGTGACGAAGGCCGAGGTGGACCTGGGGAACGCCCAGCTCGCGCTGGTGGAGGCGGAGTCCGGGGTCCAGGTTGCGCAGGCCGCGCTGCTGAACGCGATGGGCGTGGACTCGATGGGGCCGTTCGAGGTTCGGATGGCGGAGCGCAAGCTGCCGGACGCGGCGGAGGACGACGTCGAGGCCCTGGCCCTGGAGCACCGTCAGGACTACGCGGCCGCGGACCTGCGGGCGCGTGCCGGGATGGCCGAGGTGCGCTCCGCGGCGCGGGGTTCCTCCCCCAGCCTGTCGCTGAGGGGCGGATACAGTGCCGGCGGCGAGGACATCTCCTCGCTCAGGTCGGAGTGGAGCACAGGCCTTTCCCTTACCGTTCCCGTCGTCGACGGGGGAGCGACGGCAGCCCGGACGGAGGCTGCGAGGGCGCAGGTCAAAAGCCTGGAGGCGGCCCGTGAGGCCCTGCGGCAGGACATCCTTTTGGAGGTCCGCAAGGCCGTCCTGAACGTCCGCAACGCTAGAGAGCGCATCCGCATCGCGGGGTTGACGGTCGCCCAGGCGGAGGAGAACTACTCCCTGGCCGAGGGGCGCTACCGGACGGGCGTCGGGGATTCGCTGGCGCTCTCGGACGCGCTTCTGGCCCTGACCGACGCGCGGCTCTCCGTCTATCGGGCCCGCTACGATCTCCAGGTGGCCCAGTTCGCGCTGGAGAGCGCGACGGGGGTCGAGCTGACGGAGCCGGAGGGCGCAGAATGAGGCTTTTCAACTCGCTCTTTCTTATTTCAGTTTATGTCATTATAATGAAATAACGGTGATAAAATACCTGTATTGTTTCAAGTTCAAACTGTTTTAACTTCAGACGGGAGGGGGCAGGAGAAACGTGGGAACGCGCGCCGGGAAATACCGCACCAATTTATCGGGAGAGGCTGAATACAGGTCGTTTGTTCCGTCTTCCCTGCCACCCGATCCGCCGCTCATCTTCGACGAAGAATTGATTGCCCTGACGGCTGACGCAAATCGGAAACTCGGTGTCCTGGAGGGCAAAGCGTCGCGCATCCCCAATATCAGGCTGTTTACGGCTATGTATGTCCTCAAGGAGGCTTTGATGTCATCCCAGATCGAGGGGACTCAGGCAACTCTTGAGGACATCCTGGACCCGACTCTCGACGTCAACGTCAACCGGGACGCCGCCGATGTGGTCAATTACATCAAGGCGACCGAGGTGGCGATTAACCGTTTGAAAACGCTCCCCCTGTGCAACCGCCTGCTTCGCGAGGTCCACGAGGTACTTCTCACTGGTGTTCGTGGAGCGGAAAAAAAACCGGGAGAGTTCCGCCGCACGCAGAATTGGATCGGAGGAGCGGGCAGCACGATCAGAACGGCACGGTATGTTCCTCCCAATCCAGAGGATATGATCGAGGCGATGTCCGACCTCGAAAAGTACATCAACAACGGTGACGAGGCAGAGCTCCTCTTGATAAAGGCCGCGCTGATCCATTACCAGTTCGAAACGATCCATCCTTTTCTTGACGGCAATGGAAGGATCGGCCGTTTGTTGGTCACACTCTTCCTCCTGGATAAAGGAGCGCTGTCAACGCCTGCTTTGTATCTGTCGTATTTTCTAAAGAAGAACCGCGTTGAGTATTACGACCGAATGACGGAGGTCCGGGCAAAGGGGAATTATGAGCAGTGGGTAAAATTTTTCCTGCGCGCGATGATAGAGTCCGCAGTCGATGCGGCGGACACGATGGAGGAACTCATTGCACTGCATGAGCGAGATGTGAACCGCGTCAAGACCTTCGGGCGAGCAGCCAGGAGCGCCGTGCAGCTGCTGGGTTATTTGGAGGAATCTCCGATCATTGAGATAAGGAAGACAGCGGATGCCCTCGGAGTGAGTTTCAACACAGTGTCCTCTGCCGTGAAGCGTTGCTGCGATGCTGGAATATTGTTTCAGGAAGGTTCGGCGTCGCGAAGCAGGACGTTCCTGTACAGGGATTATCTTGATATCCTTCGCCACGGAACATGAAGAAACAGGGGGGAGCGGCCGAGCCCGTTCCCCCCTCCACCTATACCCATTCGCGTTAAAAGAAACGCTTAGTACTCTTGGCCCCCTTGGCCCCCTTGCGGGGGCCTTTCTTGCTTTTTGCGATTGGGTATTGGTCCTTCAGGCTTTGCGATCAGCCCTTCAAAGCCACTCGCCTGGCGCTCGAAGCATCGTCCGGGGACACCTTGAAGCGAGAAAGGGCCTTCTTCAGCCTGTCCGCCAGGACCGCAAGGCCGTCTGCCTGCTTCGCAACGTCCTCCGCCACCCTGGCCGTCTCGTCCGAGGAGCTCTGTATCCTCTCCATGTTTTGAAGCATGTCCACCGTCGATTTTGTTGCGGCATCAATGCCCGATGCGATCTCCCGGCTCGACGCCGCCTGCTCCTCCGCCACCGCCGCGATGTTCTGAATTCGGTCGTTCGCCTTGTCGATCTGCCCCATGGCCTCGTTCAGGGACTCCTTTGCCTTATCCGCCTTCTCCGTCGTCCGCGTCAGAAGTTCAGAGGATTCCGTGCTCGAATTCATCGTCTCCCCCGCCCCGGTCTGCAGCGTCGTGATCAATCCCCTGATGTTGTTTGCCGACTGACCGGAATCCTCCGCCAGCTTACGGACCTCCTCCGCGACAACGGCAAAGCCACGCCCGGCCTCTCCGGCCCGCGCCGCCTCGATCGCGGCGTTCAGCGCCAGCAAATTCGTCTGGTCCGCTATCGACGTGATGACCCCCACAAATCCGCTTATTTGCCCTACGGATTCCACGAGCTCACGGAGCCTCTCTCCGCTCTCCTGGGACTTCTTGAACAGAAGGCCCATATCCTCGATCATCTCCTGTACCATCTTCACGGCCTCGCTCGAGACCACCGTGGTCTGAGAGATGAACTCCGCGCAGTCCGTCGCCGCCTGCGCCGCGGTCATCGAGGCCGCGGACATCTCCTCCGTCCCCGCGTTGCTCTCCTGCAGCGATGACGAGTTCGATTCACAAAGCGCCACAACGCTCTCTATAGCCTGTTTTGCGTTCAGGACGGATTGGCTGGACTGATTGGACGAGGTTCGCATCGTGTCCGCGCTCTCTGCGCTCCGTTCCACAATCTCCATGGCCTCCGTGATCGTCCGGCGTTGTGCCCCAACCATCTCGATGAGGGCATCCGACAGCTTGCCCAGCTCATCGCGCCTCTCCTCACCCATATCCGCGCGGGTCAACGTCAGGTCCCCGTCCCCAGCCCGTTCCGCCACGGACACCAAAAGCGAGAGCGGCTTTGTGATCATCCGCGAGATCAGAAACGCTATCAGCAGCCCGGCAACCACGGCGACCGCCGTCAAGGCAATCAACATCAGGACGGAGAGGTTCAATTTATCGTCCGTTTGAGAGATGATTTCCACCATGCGTTTCTGCGACGTATCGAAGATGGCGTCGCTCAGCTCGTCCAGGTCCTCCCCCTGCTGTTTGACGATCTTTGTGAGCTCGCTGAGTCGGACGAACTGGCCCGACAGCTCCCTCACGCCGCTCGAAAAGGCATGCAGGTGCGTCAGTGCGTCCGTAAGATCTTCGCGG
>ERZ773099.703-NODE-703-length-26789-cov-6.576195_pt1 | contig 26789 bp, 17 predicted proteins | sample MGYA00511120_ERZ773099 | MGnify/ENA primary metagenome ERZ773099 (study PRJEB29015, sample SAMEA2738012) | human oral metagenome | biome: human oral; feature: human-associated habitat; material: dental | place: China | collected 2104 ... | reverse complement strand
CACGCGCCAAGTCGCGGCTTCGCACGGCCTCGTCTTCCGTTTCCGACGGAAGCAGGAACGTATAGGTTTTTTCCCCCAGCAGCATCTTTGCGATATAGGCGACATTGACTGTCTTCTGCCAGCGAAACACCTGGCCTGCGTCTTCCAGAATTTCCTTTTCCCAAGCCGTAAGGCGCTTTTCGAGCTTCAGCGCCGCCATCAGCAGCACGAAGTACATGTTCCAGTCCCGCACGACGTAATACTGCTCTGCCAGTGCGCGAAGTGCAGCGGCATCGCCCGTCATGCGGAAGTTCTCCCGGCAAGCGGCAAGTTTCGAAAAAGCCTCGGCCGGCAAATTGCCCGTTCTGTAATACTCGCGGGAAAAAAGGCACTGACGCTCGCCAAGGGAGCCGGCCGGAAAGGTACGGCTCTTGAGCAGGAAAAGATCCGTCAGCTCCGGACGCGCATAAAATTCCTGATCCATGCCGTCAAGCATGGCGCGGCAAAGCTGCTTGTCCTCCCCTTGCTTGAGCAGCAGCGCGACGCGTGCGAACAGATACTCAAGGCGCTGGGGATAAACAGCCGACAGTTTGTCGAGCGCTGCTGCGGCTTTCCTAAGATCCCTTCCCCTCTCAATCTTCCCGCGGACGGCACGAACATGCGATAAATAGAGTTGTTCTTCTTCGTTCTTTTCTTCTTTTTCCTCTGACGGTTCCACTGCATGAAACCGCATTGTAACAGCTCTGCCCTTATATTCATAAAGGATTGCGCCGCCGGGATTCATATAACGGCCGAGCTTTTCGCGGAATTTTTCCACGTCACGCACATCATCCATGCAGTCATGCAGCATGATGACATCATATTTTCCCTTGAGATGTGCAAAGATTCCCGCCTCAACCTCGGGGCAATACGCAGCGGGGAAAGAAAACGCAGCGACAGCAGCATCCCCCTTATGACGCGTAAGGCCGCTGATTTCAGCCGCAGGAAAAAGCGTCTGCAGCCGAAAGAGGGATAAACCGCAGGCACAGTCGATATCGAGAATGCGACCAGCCGCAGGAAGCCCCTCCGGCAAATGACGCCAAAGACCTGTGATCCGGTTCTTCGGATAATCGTCATCGACATTCCATTTCTTCTGGAAATAACGGAAATTGCGTTCCAGCAATTCCTCATATTTTTTCATATGCTCCCGCATGCTCTTCTCGTCACGCGCGATAAAAGAGCCATGGTTATAGTGGAAGATAAATGTATCCTCGCAGAAGAGCAGTTGCCAGCCCGCCTGACGAATGCGCAAGCAATAATCGTCGTCCTCGAAATTTCCCGGGGAAAACGCTTCATCAAAGCCGCCCAGTTTTTCATAAACCGTCCGCTTGAAAAGCAGTGCAAAGCCTGAGAGGCAAAAATGCAGGTGCCATTTTTCCGCCTCGGTTTTATTGTATCGCTCGGCAAAATCGAAAACCTCTGACGAAAAACGCCCCGGCAGAAGAGAATCATCCGGGCGCCCCTCTTTCTCCGCTGGGACAATGTCCATATCAATTTGTTGATAATTGTTCACAGCATTCGAGGCCGGTCCCACCGCCCCGATGCTTTCATCACTATAAAGTGCGGACAGGAGCTGCGGGAGCCAACGCGGCGTCACAAGCGTATCGGAGTTCAACAGGCAAATCTCTGTACCAAGGGCAAGCGCCATGCCCTGGTTGCATCCTTTGGGAAAGCCTTCGTTTTTCGCATTCTCGACAAGACGCACGTCCGTCTGCTCCCGCAGCCATTCGCGTGATCCGTCTTCCGAGGCATTATCGACAACGATGATTTCATACGTCCCTTCTTTCGTGAAACGACGTATGCTCTCGATGCATTCGCGCGTAAAATCAAGCGTATTCCAACTGAGGATCACGATACTCGTCAAATGTTTCATAAGCTCTCCCTGCTTTCAGGAAGAAGCTGCAGCAGTTCATCCAGCACAGTCTCCAAACGAGGAACATGGGCCAACAAGCGCAGCTCAGGCTCCGCAAACAGCACCGTGCGTCGTTCTTCCAGCAGCTTCCGCGCTTGCAGGATCCCCTCCATACCAAAGGCTTCGGCTTCCGCTCCAAGAAGCGCCGCCCATTCCAGAAGACGCCAAAGAATGTCCTCCCTGTCGATTTCTCTCTCTCGGCGCAAAAGCGGCAGTTCAAAAACGTCAACCTGAACGTTCGGCCTGCCCCGAAAGAGCAGGAAAAAAGCCGCCAAAGAAAAAACACGTCCTCGGAAAAATGCGGTTTCCAACCAATCGCAGCGTTCAAACACAGAGCGGCGGGAGAGCACGGAGGACAGACCGCCCTCCGGCGTGGTTCCTGTCGACAGAATAAAGTTTGCATGCCATGTGCCGGACGCCACAATGCAATGCACCTGCTGCATGCGGAAAGCATATTCTGGAAGAGTCTCCGAAGCAACACCTTCATCCGTCACAGTATTTACAGAATCCGAAAGGGCGAGATCCAATTCAGGGTCAAGTTCGAGTGCCGTCACCATCAGCATGATTTTTTCCGGCAAAAGGACATCCCCCGGCAAAACCCATTGGACATACTCCCCTAGCGCCGCCCGAGCCAATTTCTCTCCCCAGCCGGAGGTTCGCGCCTCCACAATGCTGTGCGGCAAAGGCAGCGCAGCCATCTCCTGTCCCAGCCATTCAGCAGCTCCAACCATATCAAGGACAAGGATCTCGATATAAGGATACGTCTGCTGTACGACACTGGCAAGGGCTTTCTGCCATGAAGCAGCTTCCCCCATGTACGGCAAGATGACACTCACACATTTTCGCCGTGCGAGGACACGTTCCTGAGCAAAATCCCCAGCCAGCTGCTCCGCCAGTAACATAAGGCTCTGCAGCGGCGAAAAAGCGCCTCCCTTCGTATACAAAAGGCGGATTTCTCTATCCGGCAAAACAAGCTGACGCACAGTCTCACACTCTTCCGAAGCGAGTGCGACTGCCGGCGTCTCCCCGCGAAACACTGCGTCAAAGTGCTCCTTCCAATAGTAACAGCGCATGGTATGCAAAGAATACTTCGCCGCATTTCCAATCCAGCCGTTCAGAGCCTTGACAGCCGTGTGCAGTGGTCCGCGCCACTGAAAATGTGCGAAATGCAGGAAACTGATTTCCAAAGCAGGAGCCGATACCCGCCTGCCGTTTTCTAGGCGATAGAGGTAATGCGTTCCCTGTGCAAGCAAAGGATAGTCTTCAATGACATCGCGGCCAATGATCGCCTTCTGCACCGCCTCATGCTGCTTCTTTCGTCTAAGCGGGCGTATGAGCAGAAAATCCGTCACCGCCTTTTCCGGTTCCTGCAGCTCATACATCCAGTGCCACGCAAAGAAGGTCGTATCCGTCCGCAGGCGCAAAAGAACTGCACGGCAAGGCTTTGCCGCATCTTCTGTGACGAGGAACTCATCAGCGTCGACCGGCACAACGATATCAGCGCCATGTTCCTTGATTGCCCTGTGCATGAGCTGCGTCATGATCTCTTCATGGCACAGCTCCGCCGGCTCATACCGTTCAAGCAAAAGCGGCAGTCCTTCCTGCACAAGAGCCTCCAGAATTCCCCATGTACCGTCACTGCTCTTGTGATCGACCACGAGCATTTCATCCGCATACGTCAGAGTATGGCGCACAAAACTTTCGATGATGTCGGCACTGTCTGCAATCAAGGATATAGCGACGATCTTGTTCATGACATTCCCCTATCTCTTGATGAAAATACAGCTGGAAAGCATCGTCGCCACAAGCTCCGTCGCCATGCCGATTTCTGTAATCTCTTCCGCAAACGGTTCTTCCGTACAGGGCTTCCGGCTCGCCGCCACGCGCGCGATGCGTTCCGCTACGGTGTAAGCGTCCAAGGGGGCGTCACAGTATGACGGAAACGCTTCCGTGTGAAAAGACGTTTCCAAATCTTCAAGGATATAGACGCCGCCACTCGGCAGGGCAGGAAAAAGCGCAAAGAGAGCCTTGATCTGATGGCTCCAGATATGCGAGGCGTCATCCACAATGATATGCGGGCGAATCTCTTTAAGGCTCTCGAGAACTTCTTCCTTCGAGAGATCGCCGATCCGAATCTCAATGCGCTCCGCCGCATGCATCCGGCAGGATTCATCAATATCCACACCAAAGATTTCCGCCTGCGGGAAGAACCTCTTCCACATGCGCTCACTTCCGCCTTGAAATACGCCGAGTTCCAAAAGCCGCAGCGGTTTATCCTTCAAGCCGCGCAGGAAAAATTCATACTTCTGCAGATAATTATGACGATAACGGCATTTGTCCGTAAACTCTTCCACACCGATGCGGTCAAGTTCCTGAAAATCACGAAAGAAGCCTGCCTGCAGCCCCTTTTTTTCACTGACATGGCGCTTCAAACGCCGACTGAAAGCCGTTGGATGCAAAGGCTTTGCTTCCCGCCGCTTTTCCAGCTTAGCAGCAAGCAGCAAAGCAGGATTCGTCCGCATATGAAAAAGCAGGGAGAAACCCGGAAACAAACTAGAAACATCCTGCAGATCATAAGCCCAGGATGTTTCCAGGCAACTCGCTGCGCCGCGTTCTTCTTCCAAAGCATCCGGTGTTTCGAGGAAGAGCAGCAGCTTGCCCCCGATGCGGCAGCATTTCGCCAATGCCTCAGCACTCTTGACAAAATGCGGTTCCCTTTCCATTCCCTCAAAGAGAACAACAAAGTCATACGACCTGCCGCCCAGAGTTTTTCCCAATTCTGCCAAAGTGGCTGATATTCCAACAGTATCATTAAAAAACGGTATGTAATCAACCTTTGCACCCGCAGAAAGAAATGGCTGCTGCAATATGGCAACAGCCATTCCACCAAAGCAGGAAGCGCCCATAAGCAGAACATCTTTGCCGCAAACCTCTTCTGCTGTCAAAGCCCCCGTTTGCCAAAGGCCTTTCAGCATTTTTGTATAATATTGCAAACTCATTACAACTTCTCCTTCTATTGGATCCACTCCTGCCATGCCTTTTCATAGAGGCTCTCAACTTCGCGCGTATATCCCAGACCATCCATCAATGGCGATGCTTTCATACGCTCGCGCAAACCCTCATGAAGCGCGTCCAGGGTTTCAGGTGAAGCGGCAAGCGCTGCAGCCTTTTCCACATATTCATCGACAGTTGCCGCAGCGAGTTCGGGAAGTCCTAAGGCGGAAAGGAGGCTCAAGCCGAAGCGCGAGCCAAAGCGCTCGCCGTAAAGCGATATGACAGGCACGCCCATAAAAAGCGCATCGCACGTCGTGCCGCCGCCCGGATAGGGGTATGTGTCGAGGGCGATGTCGATGTCGAGATACTGCGCGAGGTAATCGCTCGTGCCGCTTCTAAATTCCACCTCTCCTTCGGAAAAGCCGATCCGTGCCGCTATGCGGCGCAGGCGGCGTTCCTCTGCCATACGTTCTCCCGTGTTCTTGAGTATCAGCCGGGATCCCGGTGTTCGGCACAGAATCTCACGCCAAAGCCCCATCTGGGGCTCCGTGATTTTGCAGAAGTTATTGAAACTGCCAAAAACAATGGATTCATGCCTCTTGCGCTGCTGCGTTACATGCTGCACGCTGGACGGCGGTGTATAGCAAAGAAACGAATGGTTTTGCAGACGCAGCGGCTTTTCGAGAAAAAACTTTTCGCTTCCCGGCGGAACAGCCCAACGGTCGGCAAGCACATAATCCACGGCAGGAAGCCCCGTCGTATCAAACCAGCCGATAGCAGTGACCTGTACCGGGGCGGGGCGATATGCCGCTGTCACAAGCGTATGACCGCCAGCCGCATGTCCCGATAAGTCGATGAAGATATCGATCTCGTCCTCATAAATACGAGCCGCGATATCCGCCGCCTGCCAGTCAGGCACATCGCGCCAAACATCGGCAAAAGAACGCAGCTGTTCTTCCACCGCTCCCCCGTGAGGGCGTGCGTTGTAACAATAAACTTCAAAACGTTCACGATCATGGCAGGCAAGAAGCTGCACGACAAAAAATGTGTTCGTCTGCATGCCGAAGTCCGGAGAAAGATACGCCAGACGGATTTTCTTGTGCCTATGATTTTCCGCTCCATGCTCATATTGCCTTACATCGGGAAACAGTCTCATAAAAGCGATATGTTCAGCAAAAAGCCGGGCATCGTTCACACCCGGCAGATAGTGAAGGGCAAAGAGATAGTTGCTGTATGCTGCCCTGTGCTCCTCCGGCAAAGCACCCCCCGAGGCGCATGCCCGGCGATATGCTTCAACCAGCTGCGGCATATCGCCCAGGGATGCACTGGCGGAAGCCATGGCCGCATTCACCTCGAAAACGGCGCGCGGCGAAAGCGGCGTCCCGGAAAGGCGGCGCAGGATATCAACGGCAAGCCCTGCCTGCCCCTGCTGTAAGAAAGCATAGGCTCTCGCCATTTCTTCCGAAAAGGAACGCATCTCAGCCACGGACAGCAGCGAGGATGCCGAAGTCCGGCGCCTTCATCATGGAAACAAGCTGCAGAGCCATATCTCTGTCGCCGCACGCGACGAGCGTATAGCACATATTGCGCAGGGAAGCCTCGTCATGGGCGTCCATTTCCAATGCCTTTTTCAACAAAAGCTTTGCCGCCGGGAAATCACCCGCAAGGAAGAAGCCGCCGGCGAAAGAATTCAAGAGACAAAGCTTCTCTGCAAGGGAAACTTCCTTTGCGAGAACTTCCCTGCAGAGGCGCTCAGCAGAGGCTGCAGAATCGTCTTCCGCTGCGGCAGGCGCCGCCTGCGGCTGCATAACCTTGGGCGAAGGCTGCACCTGAGGCGCTACAAGCGGTTGGAAGGATGCCGTCTCCGCATTCGCTGCCGGGGCAAGATGCAGGAACGCAGCAATTGCAGGATAGCTTGCCCTGATCTCCTCTTCCTGCGTCGTGCCGTAGTAATCGAGCACCTCGGCGAGATCCTCCCGCTCATCAGGCGAAAGTTCATTCGCATAGTTTTTCAGCACGAACTCAAAGATGGCAAGACCGTCTTCCGTACGCTCTTCCAAAAGGCAGATGCGTGCGAGCAGGATGCGCGCCTTGATGTGCTGCGGCGCAAAACGCAGCGTATTGTCCACCCACTGTGCCGCACGCTCGTAATCGCCGCTCATAAAGTAACTGTACGCCGCATCGTAAAAAGCATCGGCGTCCTGTATGCCTGCCTGAATCATATCCGCAACCGTACCAAGCGCCTCACCGTACTCCTCGTCCTCCATCTGCTCGGCAAGCTCCCGCTTCAGATCATCCGGCGATGCGGCTGCCCCATACTGCTTCTTCTTTTTGCTCCACTTCGACAAGATATATTCCTCCTAAAAGCCTCAAATCCATTATACGTTCTTATATCGGAAAAGCACGGAAGCGCCTTAAACTATTCCAGCCATTCCTGCCATATCTTTTCGTACATCCCCTCCACTTCCCGCACATAGCTCCTGCCGTCCATCAACGGCGACTTCTGCATCATGGTGCGCAGATTTCTGTGCAGTGCCGTGAGCAGATTCTTGTCCTCGGAAAGCGCCACAGCTTTTTCCACATATTCCTCCGGCGTTTTCGCTGCGAGCTCGCCGAGCCCGACGTTTTCCAAAAGCGACAGCCCGAAGCGCGTGCCGTGGCGCGTGCCGGCGAGCGTCACGACGGGCACGCCCATGTAGAGCGCCTCGCACGTCGTGCCGCCCCCAGTGTAGGGATAGGTATCGAGCGCGATGTCCATATCCATGTATTCGTGCACATAATCGAGCGTCATGGGGCGCACCTCGATTTGTTCCATACGGTATCCGACAGAGAGCGCCTTCTTGCGCAGCGACTTGGGCTTCCATGCCTTGAGAAGAAGCTTAGAACCCGGCACGCGTTCGAGAATCGTCAGCCAGAGCCGCAACATTTCCTCGGAAATCTTTGCGGAGTTATTGAAGCAGCCAAAGACCGTCGTCCCGTGCGGCTGCCAGTCGGGCATGCTTTTGAAAAGTTCTTCGAACGGCGTATAACAAAAGTGTGAATGTGAAAGGCGCAGCAGCTTCTCAGAAAAATATGCGCTCCCCTGCCCCAGCGGATCAAGAAAATGATCCGAAAGACAGTAATCGACTGCCTTGAGCCCTGACGTGCTCATATACCCAATGCCTGTGATCTGCACGGGCGCCGCCTTGTAGCCAAGCGTCGCCAACCCATGCCCCCCGTCCGTATGCCCGCTGAGGTCAAAGAGGATGTCAATCTCGTCCTCAGCAATTGCCGCAGCACGCTCCTTCGCCTCAGCGATTGCGATATTGCGCCAGTTATTGCCGAAGGATTTCATCTGCTCGGCTGCTGCGTCCGACGCGCCCCCGATGTCATAACAATAGATTTCAAATCGGTCGCGATCGGCAATTGCCAGAAGCTGCATCATGAAGCAGCTCATGACATGCTTCTTGAAGTTCGTCGAGATGTAGCCGACACGGATTTTTCCATGACGACGATGACGTTCGCGTTCATGCTGCAGTTCTTCCTCCGTACGGAAAAATTGGTTGTAGGCAAAATGCCTCTCGGCAAGTTCTGCATCACCGAGATGCGGCAGATAGTGGCAAACCATAAGGTAGTCGCTGTAAAGCTTCCGCTGCTGTGCTAAGTAAGGAGCGAGCACCATAGCCTCACGATAGGCATCAGCAGCTTCTTCCAAACGATCAACGAAGTGCAGGAAGTAGCCCAGCCTGCCACAGAGAAAACTTTTTTCTCCACGATCAAGCTCAGCATCGCGCCTTCGCAGCAAGTATTTTATGCGTGCAATACCCGGCTCCCATTTCATCGTGTTCTGCAAGACAGCGAGTTCTTCCGCGATTTTCGGAAAATCTTTCATCTCTTGCCCGGTTCCTCCTTTTTCCATCCCACTGCCATACGGTAAAACTGCTCTAACTCTCCTAGATAATTTGCCCCCTGCATGACGGGCGACGCGGCAAATTTCACGCGAAGCGTCTTGTGCAGGCCATCCAGAAGCGCTGCGTCATGCGCCAGGGACACCGCCTTTTCGACATACGATTTGTCATCGGCTGCGGCAAGCTCGGCAAATCCCGCATTCTTGAGGAGCGACAGCCCGAAGCGCGAGCCGCGCCGCCTGCCATACCGCGTAATGACAGGTACGCCCATAAAGAGTGCGTCGCACGTCATGCCGCCGCCGGGATACGGATACGGATCGAGTGCGATGTCGACAGCGAGGTAGCGCTCCATATAATCGCTTGTCGCCGGTTCGAGATCGACGCGTGCAATGTCCATTCCTGTCTTCCTCATGCGGCGCAGCGCCTCTTCCTGCATGACAGGAGCAAAAAACTCCTGGCACTTGACGAGCAGGCGGCTCTTCGGCACACGCTCCATGATTTCCCGCCAGAGGAAGAGCATTTCATCCGTAACCTTGTACCAATGACTGAACACGCCGAAAACAATATATCCCCTTTCCCTGCAAGGCGCACCCGCCGGTTCCGGCACATCGCTCTGCGCCGTATAGAGGAACTGGCTCGTAAGGCAGACAGGTTCTTCCGTGAAAAAAGCCTCCTGCTGCCCCGGCGGGTCGACGATGTCGTCCGTAAGAAAATAATCGACCGAGGAAAGCCCCGTCGTGTTGACGTAGCCAAGCCCTGAAACCTGCACAGGAGCCGGGCGATAAGCGAGCACGGGCAGTGCGCCGCCCGTGCTGTGCCCTGCAAGATCGACAAGGATATCGATCTCGTCCTCTCTTATCTTTGCGGCGATTTCCGCATAAGAGATCCCCGCCATCCTGCGCCAAGCCGTCGCCTGTTCTCGCAAAGCTGCCGTGAAGCCGTCTTCCTGCTCGCTGAGCGCGTAGGCGAATACCTCGAACGCGCTGCGGTCAAAGCGCACAAAAAGTCCGTAAATAAAGGAAAACATAACATGGCGGCGAAAATCGGGCGATAGATAACCGATGCGAATCTTTCCATGCTTTCCCACGGCACGCGGAGCAAACGGGCGGATATCTCCCAGAAGCTTTCCATAGCCTCGATGCGCCTCAAAAAGTTCCTCCCTGCCGATTCGCGTGCTGTGCAGCGCAAGCAGATACGAGCTGTAGGCTTCGGTGCGCGCACGGAGATTTGTCCCCAGGGCAGCAGCCTCACGATAAGCATCTGCAGCTTCAGCGGCAAAGCCGAGCTGACGCGCCGCATGGGCGCGCGCAAGTGCAAGACGACAGCGAAATTCGCCGGTTTCCTCCGTCGGATCTAAGAGTGCCTCCGCCTTTTTCACGCTGGCCAAAGCCGCCTTGTGGTCGCCCTGCATTTTCTGTGCCTCGGCAAGAACCTGCAGGATCTCAGGCTCATTGTCACCGGCTTTTTCCAGCGCCATTTCCAGATAGACGCGGGCGCGCGCCGCCTCCTCCAGCTGCAATGAAGCAAACCCCATGCCCAGAAGGAGACGGTCCGAAGCAGCGTCGAGAGCCAAAAGAGCCGCCGCTTTGCCGAGGAATTTTCGCCATTCGCGTGCTGCAAAGGCTTCATCCGCCTCCCTTTCCCATTGGGGCAGCAGCACCTCCCGCCGCTTCTTTTCATCATCCCCAAGCCAATGCGCCCAGATTTTTTCGTACGCCGCTTCCATATGCGTCATATAGCGCGCTGCATCCATCAAAGGCGAAGCCTCCATGCGTGCGCGCAGGCTGCGGCGCAGGAACGCCAACGCCTCTATGTCAGCGGCAAGAGTGCAGGCCTTTTCCAGATAGGCGGCGGACATATCCGCGCAGCAGGAAGCGGCAAGGCCGATATTTTCCAATAAGCTCGCACCGAAACGCGCGCCGTGCCTCCTTCCCATAAGAGTGACGACGGGCACGCCCATGTAGAGCGCATCGCACGTCGTGCCGCCGCCGGGATACGGGTAAGTATCAAGCGCGATATCGACTTCACCGTAGGACTCAAGATACTCTGCCGTATGGCCTTCCGTCCGGAGGCGTGCGTGGTCGATCCCTGCCGCTTCCAAACGGCGGAACGCCGCCTCCCTGCCGTCCGCCGTGTCAAAGACCGCCGTCTTGAGGAAGAGGCGCGAATGCGGCACGGCGGAAAGAAGCTTTGCCCAAAGGCGCAGCATTTCATCGGTAATCTTCGCGAAGTTGTTGAAACAGCCGAAAGTGATGAAACCCTTTTCTTTCGCGGGCAAAGGCGCTATACGCGAATCCTGCCCCGCGCGGCTCGCACGATAGCAGAGGTGGCTCTCCGGCAGGCGCAACAGTTTCTCCGTAAAGCCTGCGTCGTTCTCACCCGGCGAATCGATCTGCACATCCGTAAGGAAGTAGTCGACCGTGGGAAGTCCCGTCGTATCGAAATAACCGATGCCGGAAATCTGCACGGGCGCAGGGCGATGGGCAAGCACAGGCAAAGCGTTGTTCGCACTGTGTCCCGAAAGGTCGAAGAGGATATCGATCCCATCCGCCTCGATGATGCCTGCGATTTCTGCGGCAGGCAAGCCGTCCACATAGCGCCAGGCAGAAGCGGACGAGGCCAGTTCCTGTGCCATCGCGTTCTCGCCGCAGAGTGAATAGCCGTAGACCTCGAAACGGCTGCGGTCGAAATGCGTGAAAAAGGCGAAGCTGAAGAGCGCGACGATATGGAAGCAGAAATCCGGCGAAATATAACCGATACGGAGTTTCTCACGCCTTCTCCGTTGGTGCTTGGCGCGCGGTACAGCGGCAAACAGCTTCCCGAAGCGTCGCGCCGCTTCCAACATAAAATGCGGCTCGCGCTCAGCATAATGCAAGGCAAAGAGATAATTGCTCCATGAGGCCGCCTGATCCTCAAGCGTTTCAGAAACCTCGAAGGCTTCCCTTTCCGCTGCCAGCGCTTCCTCCACCTCGCCCAGGCTGCGGCAGATGCGTGCGATGAGATTATATGCGAGTACCTGCTCTCCCCGTGCGAGCGTGCCGCACTCAAGCGCACGCCGTGCATCAGCAAGCGCCTCCTGCCAGCGTCCGAGCAGAAAGACGGCGCGCGCCCGCAGAAGAAGCCCAAAGCCATCGTCTGTACCCGCGAGATACAGTTCCGCCGCACGATAGGCGTTTTCTCCTTCCCCGGCATCGATATAAAGCCCCGCCGCCAGACGCCATAGATCGCGCGATGCCTTGCCGCCCAAAAGAAGGGCATCTGCAGCAGCGATTGCCTGGCGCAAATCACCCGCAGCAAAAAACCGCTTGAGCGCGATGGAAAGCTTTGCGCCCTCCTCGGGAGAAATCACTCGCGGCGCAGCGTCATAGGCGGCAAGCGCAGAAGCATAGGCGTCCTCGACCGCAGACGTATAGGCGGCGGCATCCATCAACGGCGAATTTTTCATCATAACGCGCAGATTTCTATGCAGGGTACAAAGAAGTTCTTGGTCCTTCGCAAGTGCCGCCGCCTTTTCTATATAGCCCGCCGCATCCTGCGCCGCCAATTCCTCAAGGCCAAGATTGGCGAGGATGCTGAAGCCGAAGCGGCTGCCGTGGGAACTGCCCTTGAGCGCCACGACAGGCACGCCCATATAGAGCGCGTCAAAGGTCGTGCCTCCGCCCGGATAGGGAAAGGTGTCGAGCGCGATATCGACATCGTGATACTCCGCGAGATAGTCCTTCGTATCCGGACGCAGTTCGACGCGCGCAGGTTCTATGCCCGCCGCCTGCAGACGCTCCATAGCGGCGATGCGCCCTTCCTCGTTCGAAAAAGCCGCGGATTTCAAGAGCAGGCGCGATTCCGGCACGAGCGCGAGAATGCGCGCCCATGCCCTGAGCGCCTCATCCGATGCCTTGGCAAACGCATTGAAACCGCCAAAGGTCACATAGCCGCGCGCCAGGCACGGTGCAGCTCCTGCCGGCGGCGCATCAGGCACAGGCGTATAGCAAAGATGCGTATGCGGCAGCACGAGCAGTTTTTCCGTAAAGAAAGGGGCTTCCTTCATCCCCTGCGGCTCCCCGTCCAGCCATATATCGCCAAGCACATAATCGACAACGGAGAGCCCCGTCGTATCGAAATAGCCGAGGCCGGAAATCTGCACCGGCGCCGGACGATGAGCGAGTATGGGAAGCACCGTGCCGCGCGTATGACCGGCAAGGTCGACAAGGATGTCGATGCCGTCCTCGTAAATGCGGCGCGCCGCTTCCTTCGGCGAGAACGGCGAAATATTGCGCCAGACATCGACGAGCTGCATGATGCGGCGGCTCTCCTCATCTTCGGGACCATTCTGATAGCAGTAAACCTCGAATCGGTCTGCATCATAATGCGTAAACAAGGCTTCGGCAAAGCGCAGGACGACATGACGGCGCAGATCGGGCGAGATGTAGCCGATGCGGATCTTACGCCGCTTCTGCAGGGAACGATGGAGAAACGGGCGCACATCCTGAAAAAGGTTCTCGTAGGCCTGATGCGCACGATAAACGTCTTCCTGCGACACAGACAAAAAATGCAGGCCAAAGAGATAATTGCTCCATTCCATAGCGCGAAGCTCCGCGCTTTCGGCAGCCGATGCCGCCTTTTCATAGGCATGCGCCGCTTCTTCGGCAAAGCCGAGCGCACGCGCCGTCTGCCCGAGGAGATTATAGACCTTCTCCGCATAGGCAGAGGCAAGCGCTTTTTCTCGCGCCAGAAGCGTGGTAAGAGTTTGCCGAGCGGAAATGTATTTTCCCTCGGCAAAAAAAAGCCTCGCTTGAAGGAACGCTCCATAGACAGACTGCGGCTCCTTCTGCAGCAGTGCCGCCGCAAGCGGCGCCGCTCCCTCGTAGTCCCCCGCCTCAATGTGGATGCTCGCAGCAGCGCCCAGAGCCTCCGCCTCTGCCGATGCATCTTTTGCCAGCTCCCGCACAGCGGCAAGCGCACCGTCGAAATCGCGCAGCGCAAGGCACGCACCAATTTTCTCGCGCAGCTTACCTTTTTCCTTTTCGCTTGCCATGCGCTCGCTCCTTTTTCTTTAGATTTTCCAAAACACGGCGTATGCCGCGCATCGCTTCCTCGTACTTCTGCCAATATTCTCCCGCCGCAGCGCGGTCAAAATAATCGCGCTGCTCCAGGTATTCGCCGTACAGCAATTCCAATGGCCTGCGGTACTCCTCCTCCGACGTGAGGAAGATGCGCCGCTCGTAATACTCTTCGATCAGGCGCAGCCATTCCAAGCGGCTCAAGAGAACGACAGCTGCCTGCTGCCCTTCCTGCGCCGCATGGCGGCGATAGCAGCTCAAGGGCTTCTGGAAGAAGATGCAGTCGCCCTTCTCCAAGAGCTCCAGCCACATCGCTATATCGGAAATCGTGCGGTAGCCGCGGCTCTCGGCCTGCCAGTAGTGGTTCTTGAGATCCGCACGCCGGAAAATCACAGCCGACGGCTCCCCGAGGAAGTTGCGGATATTCACGAGCGTTTCCCTTCCTGCATCTTCCGCCCGGAATACGGAATACTCCGCCTCGCTTTCAGGTACGCCGCTCACATGTATATTTTCAAGGAAGCAGCCGTTTTCATCAATCAGGGCGCGCCTCGACGTCACAAGACTTGCTGCGGGATTTTCGCGGAATGCGCGCATCATCTTCGAGATCTTGCCGTCGAGCAGGATGTCGTCATCCATCAGCCACTGCAAGTATTCCCCCTGTGCAAGATGCTCAAACGGGGCAAAGTTTTCTTCTTTTGTCTTTGCTTCCTTGTTTCTCTTGTAGTACAGACGGCTGTCTCCCAGATATTTTTCAACAAGACTTTTCGTCCGATCGTCCGTACTGTTGTCACAGACGATGATCTCAAGATTTTCATAATCCTGCCGCAAAGCGCTCTGCAGCGCAAGTTCAAAGAACTCGGGACGGTTATACGTCGGAATCATGATGCTGACGAGAGGCAGTGCCTTTTTGCGCCAACGCGCCTTGTACGCATCCGCCAATAGGAGCGAGGCGCCGTCTTCTTCCGGCAGAATATGCTGCGCACCTTTTGCCTCGGCAAGCAGAGCGGAAAAACTGGAAAGCCGTGCAGAAAATTCAACACCCGCCGCATCCGAGCGCCCCGCCGCCATATAAAGAAATGTCTTGTCGCGCTTTTTGGGCGGCAAAAAACGCCCATAATAGGCGGCGACCGGCGTCGGCATGCGTTCCCTAAGAGCCTCCACAAGAAAGGCCGCATCCTGCTCCCTATCGTAAAGCGTGTCGAGGAGCGCGATGATATCCGCCGCTTCCTGCCCTTCCAATATGTCATAGAGCGCAAGAAACAGCCGCTTATCGTATGGATATTCCCTGACGGCCCGCAAAAAGAAATCGGCGGCCTCCTCCGGCCGGCGGCGCATCATCGCCAGCTTTCCCAAATACATATAGACAAACGGAAGCATCTGCAGGGAGTTATCGGAGCGGAGCGATTTGGGCGCCTTTTCCTTTAGCTCAAGACCGCGGCGAAACATCCTTTCCGCCAGCAGATAATCGTGCTCCTCCCATACAAGCAAGCCATACTCCATGGGAAATTCCGCCAGATCGGGATACTTCCCCATCGCCTCTTTCAAAATCGGCAGAATTTCTTCCCTCGGACGCTTTGCGGCGAGCAGTGCGCGGGTCAGACCCCAATACTCGACGCCTTCGCGCCCCAAATAGACAATCTCGCTCGCAATCGCCTTGCGTGCGTACTCCTCCGCCTTGGTGAAATCCCCCAAGCCGAAGTAACAGTCCATATAGTGCAGGGCGTCATCCAAGGACTCCCCCTCTTCAGCTTCCTTTTGGCGCAAAAATTCGAGATTGCGCTCGAGTTTCCTGCGAATCAGATGGAGCGAATATCCCGTATGAAAGATTACAAGCTCCGGCGTTGCAAACATCTCATGTTCGTCTTTGCGCTTGTCAACAATGCGCTCATGAATCTTTCCCTCGTAACGCAAATCGGGGCTGTTCTTAAAAATACGCAGCTGAAAAATAGCGCCCGTAAAACGGTTTCCCTGATCCTTGTCGATGTTGACGAGACGGCAGATCACGCCGACGATGGGCTTCTTGCTCCTTTCCACCTTCTGCAGCATCGGACGTACCTTGCCGATTGTCTGCGGACTGAAATACTCGTCGGCGTCAAGAAAAAGAATCCAATCTCCCTCGGCTTTTTCCAGTGCATAATTCTTCGCAGCGGCAAAGTCGTTCTGCCATGGATGGTGAAATACACGCGCTCCCGCCGCTTTTGCCATTTCAACCGTACGATCGGTCGATCCCGTATCGACAACGATCATCTCATCGGCGAGCTTTTTCATCGAATTGAGCCAAGTGCCGATATTTTCCTCTTCGTTTTTCACAATCACGCAGGCGGAGAGCTTCATGCCCCGACCTCCTTTATCCATGCTTCATAGGCAGAAATATCCTTCGCTTCTGAGCCCATGCCGCGCGCACGGGAAAAACATTCCTTTGCCGCAGGGAAATTGCCCGTTTGATAGAAACAAATGCCCGCATCATGCCAAAAAGAATCGTCTGCAACGGGAGAATCCGCAGGAACAACTTCCAGCAGCAGCAATGCCGCCTGCCATTTTTCTGCCGCCATAAGACGGACGGATATTTCTCTCTTTTTTTCCGGCGGCAGGGATACACCCAATCGCACATAGCGCAGCAGCGCATCGCTCGGCAGTCTTTGCGCCAGAGGCAGCAGAAATGCCTGATACTGCTCCCAGAGTTCAGCCTCCATCGGCTCCTCTTTCTCATAGCAGTGCAAAATCTGCTGCAGTTCAGGCAGCAGCGGCCGCATTTCTGTCCTGTGCTCCTGCAGGCGGAATCCCTGCGCCAGCGCTTGAAGCAGCACAAGGAACAGATCCCGCATCGCGCCTGCAGTTTCCCGTGCCGCCTCGTCCGCCATTTTCTCCCAATCCTGTTTCTGCCACGCCGCAAGGCACTCCTTCTCAGGCAGCTGCTCACCGCACAGCGCTGCAAACTCCGCAGCTGTTTCCTGCGCCAGCTGCGCTTCTCCCGATGCCATCGCCCAACGTGCCAGAAAACGCAGTCCCTCTGCACTCGTCGGGAAAAACGCTCGCAGCGACTCGCCGGAATCCGATCCACACATTCTTTGCCACGCTCCGAGCGCTTCCTCGCTGAAAGGATTCAAGCGCAGGGAAGATGCAAGGGCTTCCCTCGCCTTTTCCCGTTCACCAAGTGCAAGGCAGATCTCCCCCAGACGGCGGAGGGCAACAGGCTCATTCGCCGCAAAGTACGAGGCCTGCCAGCTTCTCCCTTCCCCCTGTGCAAAGAGGGTGAAGGCGTGCTCAAAGGCGGCAGCGGCTTCACGCAGCCTGCCCATGGAAGAAAGGATCATGCCCTCTTCCGCGTAAAAATCAGGCAGATCCGGAAAAGACGCTCTTGCCTTTTCCGCCAAGGCAAGCATATCGTCTGGCCCCATGCCGCATTCTCGCATCGCGCGCAGGGCTGTCCTGTACATATCACTGTCGCTGCCAATCGTGGTCGCAGGGGAATCAAGCGCCGCCAAAGCATAGTAGAGCGCCTTTTTCCAATCGCCGAAAGCGATATAGCAGTCTGCTAAATAACGGTAATGACCGGGCTGTTCACCGTTTTCTTTGATATCTTCCTGCAGGAGCGTGAAATTGCGCTCCATTTTCTTCATGATGCGCCCCGTGGAATAACCGAGATGGTTGACAAGCAAATGCTTTCTTTCCAGTTTGATCTCAAGCCGGCCGTCCTTCTTGCAAACCGCCTCGTGGATCCGCCCGCTAAAGGCAATGCCCTTCCTGCGCCGAAAAAGACGTATGGTGGGAAAGCGCTGAATCTCCCTGAAATGGTCATCCTCGTCGAGATTCGCAATCGTCAGCATGACCGCTTCGATGCTCGGTTCCTGTACGGACAGCGCTGCCAGATAAGGGCGCACCGTATGCGGCAGGGCAAAATACTCATCGGCATCGAGGAAGGCAATCCATTCTCCCGTCGCATGGGAAAGCGCCGCATTCTTTGCTGCAGCAAAATCGTCCTGCCATGCGTAATCATAAACCATAGCGCCCGCTGCAAGAGCAAGATCCCTCGTCCCGTCGTGCGAACCCGTATCGACGACGATGCGTTCATCGCTGTAAACCGCTGTATTTTCCAGCCAGCGCGGCATGTCGCGCGCCTCATCGCGTACGATAGCGCATGCCGAGATCTTCAGCGTTTTTTCCCCCTTCACAATCTCCTGCCAAAGAGCGCAGCGCTGCTTCGCCACAACGAGCATCGCGTCGTCAAACTCCATTGCCTCGCCGTCCTCTTCATGCGCTGCATAGGCCTGAAAGGCGCGCTGCATCGCCGGAATCGCCTCATCAAATTTCAGCTCCTGTGCAAGATGCTCGGCATATTCGGCATGAAATTCCGGGATGCGAGGGAAATCACGCACAGCTTTCTCCAGCACAGCAGTGCGCTCCTCTCCTGCAGGCAGCGTATAGAGCAGCATGCGGTAGCAGCGGCTCGCGAAGAGAACGGGACGCGGTCCGTCTGCGATGTCGAGGCGTGCGTAATGTAGGGCATGCGCCGTATCGTCCATTCCTTCATAGGCCTCAGCGAGATAGCGATATAATTCTTGCGGCTCCTTCGTCTGTTCCAATTCCCGCAAAAGAAACTTCAAGTTGCGCTCCGACTTTTCCTTCAAACGGCTCGGCGTATAGCCCGTATGGAGCAAAAGGAGTTCGTCCTCCGGCACAAAGCCAAGGCGAAGCTCCGCATCCTCGCGTACGATATGCTCATGGATGCGCCCTTCATAACGGATCGCAGGCGTGCGGCGAAAAGCGCGCACGACATAAGTGTGATCGATGCGTTTTGGCGCACCGCTCTCGATATCAAGATTCTCAATCTTTATAGCCAGGGCATCATAATCCCGCCCATTTTCCTCAATGATGCGGCGCAGATTTCTCCGTGTTTCCTCCGAAAAACTTTCGTCCGCATCGAGAAAAACAACCCAATCACCTGTTGCATAGCGAAGCGCTTCGTTGCGCGCCGCCGCAAAATCATCGCGCCATACAGACCGAAAAAGCTGTGCTTTCGGATAATTCTGCACAATCATGCAGGTATCGTCCGAGGATCCCGTATCGAGCACAACGATCTCATCCACGCTGTCTCCAATGCCGTCCAGAGACTTTTTTATGTTCTTTTCTTCATTTTTCGCAATATAGCAGGCCGATATTTTCATGATAACCTCCCGATAAACCTATGCTTTGTTATCGTGATAAACAGCCTGGAACTTAATCAGACAAAAAAAGAGCCTCCCCGAAGGGAGGCTCCAAAGCCTTTCAGAATCCCGTAAGGAATTACTGGAGAAGGCTGAGAACGCCGGAGCTGGACTGGTTGGCCTGCGCGAGCATAGCCTGAGCAGCCTGCATGAGGACGTTGTTCTTCGTGTAGTTCGTCATAGCCTTTGCCATATCGACGTCGCGGATCGTGGACTCGGAAGCCTGGACGTTCTCGCTTGCCGTCGTCAGGTTCTGGCTCGTGTAGTTCAGACGGCTCTGGACAGCGCCGATCGTCGTCTGCTGGTCAAGCGCCTTGCTGATCGCGTTGTCGAGAACGTTGATCGCAGCGTTGGCCTTGTCGCGCGTGCCGATGTTCAGCGTAGCACCGTCGGAACCCTGGAGACCGAGAGCCTGTGCGCGCATATCCGTCATGCCGACGCGGATCGCCTGGTTGGCGCGCGTGCCAATCTGGAAGTTCATCGAGTTGTCCTGCGAGTTATCCTGCGCACGAACCGTCTCGGTGAACGCATCGAGAACAGCGTTCGCGGACTTGTTGATGTTGCCCTGCGTATCCGTGATGCTGAACGTGATGCCGCCGACCGACTTGCCGACGCCCGTGCCTGCAGCGTAGAGCGAGATAGCGCTCTCACCGGAAGCCGTGTAGACCGTGTCACCAGCGACGTTCGTGCCGATGACGGACGTTGCACCGACCTCAGTTGCCATACCGCCGACAATGCCCGTGCCCGAGAGGCGCTTGATGACCTCCGAGAAAGTCTGCGTCGAGACCTTGAAGCTCGTCGTCTCCGTCTTGCCCTGGTTGACGTACGAAACCGTGATCGTATCCTGCGAATGGATGTTGAGGTTGCGGCCCGTGCGATCGAGCAGACCCGTCATAGCCGAAGTAGCTACCGTCGCCGTGCTCATCGACTGGTTCGTGAACGTCGTCGTCGTAGCCGTGACCTTCTGGTTGTGCGTGCCGTCGACGAGGTACTTGCCGTTGAACGTGATGTTCGCGTTGTCGTTGATCTGGTCGATGCTCTGGTTGAGCTCCTTCTGGATCGTCAGACGGTCGTCATCCGTGTTCGTGTCGTTCGCAGCGTTGATGACCTTCTCCTTGAGGGTCTTGAGGATGTCAACCGTGCTCGAAACGGCGCCCTCAGCGACCTTCATCATGCTGTTGCCGTTCTGCGTGTTGTTGTTGTCCTGATCGAGCGAACGAATCTGGACGCGCATGCGCTCGGAAATCGCATAGCCCGAAGCGTCATCAACAGCACCGTTGATCTTCATGCCGGACGAAACCTGCTTGAGGCTCGTCGAGAGAGCGCTCTGGTTCTTGTTCAACGTGTTCAGCGTGTTGACTGCCATCATGTTGTTCTTGACTACTAATGCCATTTGTCTTTTCCTCCCTGGTTGTGTCTGTTTTCTTCTTCGCCGGGCATCCTTGTCCGGCTCTTAGGTTGAAGGCTTTCGCCCTGAACCGCACCCGTTTGGGGGTAAATAAGCAAAGCAGGCGTTTTCCGCTTTCGCTGCATGACGCCGCTAGCTAGCTTCATGCAGCAAGACACCGGCTCCCGCCTGGTTGCTGACTGGTGGATGAGCAATTTGCTTCTTTTGTTTGCTCAATTAGTTTATCGACGCGACATGCAATTTACTTAAGCATTTTTTGAAACTTTTTTCCCTGAACGGCACAAATTTTGCAGCACAGACCCAAAGACGCCGCCAGATTCCTGTTTCCAGGCTTCCGACGGCATTCAAAATCAAAGTTCGCGGTTCAGCAAATGCCCGCTTGGATTGAAGCCCCGAACCTCATAGGAACGCACCGTGTCGTTCTGCGCGCGCGCCTTGTTCAGCCAGACCTTCGTGCTGTAAATCAGCTGCATCTCGATGGGTTTGAGCCGCTCGAGCAGTGCCTGCCCCTCTCCCGTCGCCTTGAACGCATCGAGTTCCTGCTCCTCCATGCGTTCGAAAATCACGGCGCGCTGCCGTTCAAGCTCAAGAAAGCGGTCGACATCGTCCTCCTTGAGAAACTTAAGCATCTCCTCCGAGAGCACAAGATAGGCCTGCATGTTCTCCGCCAAAGCGGCCTGCAAGTCCGGCATCAGGACGCCCCCTGCTGCGGCGGGACAGGCGCCGGCGCAGCTGGTGAAGGTGCTCCCGCCGCCGCAGCTTCTCCCTCACCCGATCGTTCAACGCGCGCCTTTTTCATGGCCTGCGCCCAGGCGTCGCGCAGCTCGCGGATGATATCCGCCGCCTCGTCGATCTTGCTCGTGTCGCTTTCCATATTGCCCCGCACGAGGCAGTCGTAAACATAGTTGTACAGCGGCAGGAGCTGGTGCGAAATCTCATAGTTGAAATCAAGCGTCACGCGAAATTCCGTGATGATCTTTTCCGCCTTGATGATCAGATTGTTTGCCGTCTCGTAGTCCTTCTTCTCAAGCGCTTCCTTGCCCTCCGACATAAAGCGCAGCGCCCCGTTGTAGAGCATGAGTGTCAGAGCCTCAGGCGTCGCCGTCATGATCTGCTGTCTTTTATATGCTTCCGCAGCCGCATTCACCATTCGTTTTCTCCCTGCTTTCCCTTATCGTCACTTCGCGCCGAAGAGCGAATTGTACATGCTGTTCATCTGCTGCAGCGCCGACTCCATAGCGTCATATTTCTTGTAGAGCTGATCCTGGAAATCGTCAAGCAGGTTCTTGAAGTCCTTCATCTTCTGCTTCTGCTGGCGGATCAAATTGCCGAGCGTACTGGAATCATCCCAGTCGGCCTTGATTCCGCCTTCCTTGCTGATCTCCTTCATGCTGTCCAGGGCGACCTGCGAAAGACGCATCGAAACACCGGAATTCTTGAAATCATCCTTTTCGTCCATGGAGCCGAAGATGCGGTAGACGCAGTCCGGATCGTCAGCCAGAGCCTTCTTGAGCTTGTCTTCATCCAGCGTCAGATGCCCCTTGTTGTTGCCGACCTGCGTCGTGATGCCGATCGTCGAAGCCGAGTTGTATTTCGATTCGACTGAGGCGACCGGCGTGTAGACGGACTCGCGCATCTTGCTGATCAGTCGGCCCAAGTAAGTATTGTGGTAGAGGAGCCCTCCCTTGGCCTTTTCATTCCAGCGCTTGACTTGCTCCTCCGACATTGACTTTTCCTGTTCCTTCGTCAGCGGATCATAGTCCTTGTCGTGCTGCGTGCTGTACTTTTCCTGCAAATTGTCAATAAGCTTGTTGTAGCTCTCTACAAATTTCTTCACTTTGTCGACAACGGCGTCAACATTCTGCGAAACGGAAACCGTGACGCTCTCTCCCGGCTGCGTCTTGTTCAGCAGGTTGTAGGTGACGCCGCCGACAACGACGCGGTTCTCATCGACCGTATACTGCCTGCCGTCAATCGTCACCTGTCCTGCCGTACCGCCCTGCGACTGTGAAGTTCCCTGCACGAAGGCCGGCAAATTGGTCAGCGAGTTCGTCATATGGTCAAACTTTGCGAGATGCAGATTGTTCATGAGCTGCGTCGAACCCTTGTCAAGCGTCTTGATATCGATGACGTTGTTCGCACCGCCGCTTTTGTTGTAGATGCTGAAAGAGCCCGTCGCCGCATCGTAGCTTGCGTTGAAGTTGGCTTTCTGCGCCGTTTGGTGCGAGCCGTTCGAGGCAATTGACGCATTCTGGATATTGCTCGCAAGATCGTTCAGCGTCTTCTTGTTTTCCATGAGATCCTTGAACGTGTACTTGACAGTGTGCGTCTCAGACGCACTGGCGCCAGCCTTGTCCTTTATTTCAAAGGAAATCGCCGTATCACCTTCGTTGACGATCTGATCGGTGCCGTCCGTATAATAAACATGGTACTGCTTGACTCCGCCGGAGGTTCCCGCATCATCGATGCGCTTGAAAGCGATATCGGCAAGCTCGATGCTCTTGGAATGATCGGGCGGCGGCGTGATGGCCGGATCCGGCACATAGGAACGCGTGATCGGCGCATTCGAAAGGAAGTAGGCATTCGTTGCGAGACTGTCGACCGTGACCGTGTGGCTCATGACAGCCGCCGCGCCGTTGGCGCTGACCGTGACAGCCTTGTCGTTCGAGGTCGTGGCGCTCTTCGCCGCCATATCCGACTGTTTCTTGTAGTTCGTGAGCTCGGAAAGGTTGTACGTATTGATCTGGTTGTAGAGCTCGTTGAGCGCGGTCTTCGTGTACTCATTCGTCATCTCGCGCTTGTACATCTTGTCGTACTGCTTCTGTTTGCCCATCATGCCCATCTTGACGAGCGACTCGATGTCGAGCCCCGAGCCCGAAAGGCCGTATATTCCGTTTACACCCATATTTCTTCCTCCTTATGCCGGCTCGTCCAGGAACGTGCCGAGCCATTCGCGGGTTTTTTCCATGCCCTTGATCATATACTCGGGCGGCATTTCCTTTATGAGCTTGCCCGTCTTCTTCTCCAGCATGCGAACGCTCATCATGTCGACTTCCTTGTGATACTCGAAAGCGAGATTGCAATTCATGCGGCTCATAAGGCGATTGATTTCCTTCATGAGATACGTCATCTGATTCTCATCGATCGGCTTGTCCTTCTTTGCCGCTCCCTTCTCGGCCTCGGCCAGATCGGCCTTCTCCTTGGCGATTTCAGCCGTCTGCTGTGTCTGGATCTGCGTGCTGAGATGTGGGTCGACGACAGCGGCCGGCGTCTCCGCAATGCCTGTCGGGCTTGCCGCGGGGATTTCCGCACCGGACGTATCCACCGCCGGGATGCCTATCCCGCTGGTAACCGGTGCAGCAGGCGTCGATCCCCCCGTTCCTCCGACGGCAAGATCCGCCATCTGCATGACGGCAGCAGCGCCGAGCGCGTCCTGAATCTTGCTTATCATAGTTTCTCCCTCCATAGATAAATATATTCAATCCTTTGTTTGCAGCGGCTTCCTGCCCCTGCAACCGACGGCGTCCTGCCGACGTGTCAGGAAAGATGACTTTCTTATTCGCTGTCTTCCCGTCGAGGCGGCAATGCCTGTCTGAGGTCGACATCCGCGGACACTGCTGCCCGCTTATTCTCATCCTGAATGGCACGGTATATTTCACCGCGATATATCTTGACCGCATGCGGCGCCTCGATGGCGATGCGGACGTTGTCGCCCTGCACCTCCACGACATGGACGACGATATCGTCGCCGATCATAATCTGCTGGCGCGGCTTTCGCGTCAATACCAACATGCGCTTTCCCTCCCCGCCTTAAGATTCCTTCTTCTCTTCCTCCCGCGGGAAGAGGCGGTGCTTCGTCTTGTAGGCACTCTTGTCGAGAACGATCTGGCGTCCCTCATTCGTGCGGCTGTTGATGACGATCGGAGCGAGAAGGTTCGCCGTCATCCCGCGGAAGTCGTTTCCGGGAAGCGTCAGCAATGTGTAGAGCAGAAGATCCTCCTGGTTCTCAAGCGCAAGGCTCTCCAGCACATCGTCCTCGAGACGGAATTCGTAGTCAGGGAAAAAGATGAAAGGAATCGTCATTAAGAACGCCAGATCCGGCGTCATCACCGACTGCAGGAAAACATACGGACTCTCCTCGTCGTAAGGGACAATGATGAACTCCCGCTCCTCCTCAAAGGCCGGCAGGCCTGCGGCGAAGCGGATGATCTTTCCCTCGTCCTCTTCAATCTCGCCAAAGCGCGTCGTCTTGATCTTTCTCATGTATGTCTCCCCTATGCGTATATATCATAATGCCCGATGGAGGTCCACATGCGAATGGATCCCTCCACTTTCATGCTGTAATCGATGCTGCCGGGTTCATACGCGATATCCGCAAACGGTTCAGAGCGGATGTCGATGCTGTGCACCCCCACATCAGGCCTGCCCTTGAGCTCCGCCGGATGAACCGTAAAACGCGGGCGAGGAATTGGTTTCAGCTCGATCTCCTTCTGTTTCTTGATCTCGGACTCGATCTCACCCTTGGCCTGCCGCTGGAAGAAGTTCGCGTTCGGCTTCGCCGCATTGTCGATGGCCTGCCAGGCTTCCGAAGAGCGCCGGCTCGTGCCGCGTTTCACACCGGCAAGCCCGGCGTTGCGGAAGTCGATGCAGAGGTCTGCATCCTTGCGAAAGCCGTAAGCCTTGCGGCTTTCATAGCTGTCGATGTCGATGCGCACCTGCGTCGCGCCGAGATTAGCCGCGGCCTCACGCCTGTTTCCCGTCATCTGTGCCGGCGTCATGCCTGTCTTGAATTGGAACGGCGTGGTCTGCCAGCCAAGCAACGGCAGCGTATGCCGCACATTGAGATAAACCATATTGGAAAGCATGTCCATCGCCTCCTTCTCCTACGACAGTTTTTCAGCCGGCAAAACGGTCTCCCCGCTTACGACAGATAATCCGACAAAGTCGGCGGCAGGATGCGCGCCCCGACGGAAAGCGACATATTGTAGATGGCCGAAGCCTGCATAAGCTGGACGGCGAGTTTCGCGACATCGGTGCTGCTCGTGTCCGTGATGTCCTTCTGGATGGAAACGCCATAATCGTCGAGAATTTCCGACATGCCCTTGTAGACATTGTGACGCGCCGCAATCTTGTCCTGCGAGATGACGACGTTGTTGTGCGACTCATCCGAGAGCGTCACGCCGTCGGAAATCAGCCAGTTCACATCAGAGGCGTCGACCTTCGCCGCAACGGTCAGCATGTCGTTGATCGCCGCCGTTCCCGAGAGCGTATTGCCCGAGTTCGCGTCATCGAAAATATTTGTGCCGAAGATATCTCCTGCCGTCGCGTTGACCGTATCGGCCGTAGGCTCGACGGCACCGTTCTTCTTGACCATGGAGATCTGTTTGAAGTCTCCCTGGTACTTGACGACCTGCTGTTCGATCGTCTTGAGCGACATCGTGACCGCCCGTCCATTGACCGTGACGTTCTGCGACCAGCCCACGCCCATGCCGGCGCCCGCCGGAGGAACTGTGGAGGCGTCCTTGATCTGCCCTGTGTTCAGGAAGTTGTCCGAAACATTGAAGGGGCCGCCGATAGTAGCCGCACGGTCGTTGGCCGGAATGACCTCGTTCTGTCCGGCCGCCATCTTCTTCTTGTAGCCGTCCTTCATAAAATCATAGGAATAAATATCGCCTGTTTTAGTATTCAGATAGTACTCATTGCCGTCATCGCCCTGGAGCGTGATCATCTGCCTCATGCGTCCCGAAACATTCGCGTCACTGAAGAACTTCTCCTGGTGATCGTCGAGCGTCTTGGGAATGCCTCGCGCCACATTCTTCTCTGAGAGGAGGAACGGCTGCACGAGATCCGACTGGCCCGAGAAGATGTAGCGATCGCCCTGCTGCGAGTTGCCGATGGATACAACCTCATGCAGCTTTGCCAACATATCCTTGGCGATGGCGTCCATATCCGTATCCTGATGCGGCGACTGCGCCGCTTGAATCGTCTTTTCCTTCAATGTCTTGAAGATATCCGACATGCCCGATACAGCACCGTCCGTGCGCGTCATCCATGACATGCCCGCTTTTACGTTCTTCTGATACTGCTCGTTCTCATTCTGCTCCGTGCTGTAGCGCATCCAGTTCGAGTAGCGCACCGGGTCGTCCGAGGGGCGGTGCAGTGACTGCCCGTCCGACTGTTCCATGAGTTTTGCCTGCTCCTCCGCAGCGGTATTCAGCTGCTTCTGATAGCGCGAGACCATATGCAAGCTGCCAATTCTCATCTATTTCACCTTACCTTCCCACCAGTCCCGTGTTGTTCACGAGACGG
>ERZ773099.700-NODE-700-length-26900-cov-13.005252_pt1 | contig 26900 bp, 19 predicted proteins | sample MGYA00511120_ERZ773099 | MGnify/ENA primary metagenome ERZ773099 (study PRJEB29015, sample SAMEA2738012) | human oral metagenome | biome: human oral; feature: human-associated habitat; material: dental | place: China | collected 2104 ... | reverse complement strand
GGTAGCAGGCGGTGATCTGGGCGAGGAAGGCCTTGGTGGAGGCCACGGCCACCTCGGGGCCGGCATGGGTGTAGAGGACGGCGTCGGCTTCGCGGGCGATGGTCGAGCCATAGGTGTTGACGATGGCCAGGACCTTGCTGCCCTGTTCGCGGGCGTGGCGCACGGCCTGGATGGTGTCCATGGTCTCGCCAGACTGGGAGATGGCGACGGTCAGGGTCTTCTCGCTGACGACCGGGTCTCGGTAGCGGAACTCGTGGGCGAGCTCGACCTCCACGGGGATGCGGCACCAGTGCTCGATGGCGTACTTGGCGACATGCCCGGCATAGGCGGCGGTGCCGCAGGCGATGACGATGATCTTGTCGACGCTGCGCAGGACGGCCGGGTCGATGCGCATCTCGTCGAGCTGGAGCTCACCGCGCTCGTCGACGCGGCCGCGCAGAGTGTCGGCCACGGCGGTGGGCTGCTCGTGGATCTCCTTGTCCATGAAGGTGTCGTAGCCGCCCTTGACGGCGGCGGAGGCGTCCCAGGTGACCTCCCAGGTCTTGGGCTCGACGTCGTTGCCGTCCTTGTCCCAGACGCGGACGGCGTCGGCGGTAAGGAGAAGGACCTGATCGTCGTCGACCTCGGCGGCCCTCTTGGTGAAGGCGACGAAAGCGGCGACATCGCTGCCCAGGAAGTTCTCACCCTCGCCCAGGCCGATGACCAGCGGGCTGGAGCGGCGGGCGGCGACGATGGCCGCGGGGGCCAGGTCGCTGACGGCCAGAAGGGCGAAGGTGCCCTCGAGGCGAGCGGTGACGGCCTGCATGGAGGCGACCAGGATCTCGGCGACCCGGGCCGGGTCGGAGGCGGCGGCCGGATCCTGGCGCAGGCGCTGGGTGAAGTCGATGTCCAGGACGTGGGCGACGACCTCGGTGTCGGTGTCGGAGAGGAGCTCGCGCCCGGCGGCCTCGACCTCCTCGCGCAGCGGGCGGAAGTTCTCGATGATGCCGTTGTGGACCACGGCGAGGTGGCCGGCGCGGTGCGGGTGGGCGTTGACCGTCGTCGGGCCGCCGTGAGTGGCCCAACGGGTGTGACCGATACCTGCGGTGGCAGGGGCCGGCGGGGTCGCCTCCAGCAGCTCGCGCAGGCCGGAGAGCTTACCGGCCTCCTTGACGACGTCCAGTCCCGAGGGGCCCACCAGGGCGACGCCCGCGGAGTCGTAGCCGCGGTACTCCAAGCGACCGAGGCCGTCCATGAGAACAGTGAGGGAACGGGAAGAACCAGTTTCAGTCAAAGGGCCGACGTGGCCGACGATTCCACACATACTCTGATCGAATCATGCTGACGCGATGTTGACAACGAGCGCAGGACCACGTCAGTGTGATCTCGGCGTGATGTAGGCCTTACTGCGGGCTCCTTGCAGGCCGACCCCGCCGCCTGCCGGCCCCTCGATTCGTTTCCGAGTCGGTATCCCACCGGTTCCTCTTCGGTCATCCGGGATTGTCCGCCGAACGACTCTTTTTGCGACACTGTGTCGGTGACCTCCGAGCTGAGTGACCCGAGCGACCTGGGCATCCCGGGCGCCTCGCCCTATATCGAGCTGGACCGTGACCAGTGGTCGGCCCTGGCGTCCTCGGCGCCGTTGCCGCTGACCCAGGCCGATGTCGAGAAGCTGAGAGGTTTGGGGGATCCCATCGACCTGGCCGAGGTGGACGCCGTCTACCGCCCCCTGACCGCGCTCCTGGAGGACTACATCGCCACCTCGCGCGAGCGCGCGCAGCGTACCGGATCCTTCCTGGGCGTGGGTGAGCCGCCGACCCCCTTCGTCATCGCGGTGGCCGGATCGGTCGCCGTCGGCAAGTCGACGACGGCCCGCCTCATCGCCCATCTGCTCGCCCGATTCCCGGACACGCCGCGGGTGGACCTGGTCACCACCGACGGCTTCCTCCTGCCCAACCGGGTCCTCGAGGAGCGCGGGCTCATGGCCCGCAAGGGCTTCCCCGAGTCCTACGACCGTCGCGCGCTGCTGGAGTTCGTGGCGGCCGTGAAGTCCGGCAGCGAGCGCATCCAGGCGCCGGTCTACTCCCACACTGTCTATGACATCGTGCCGGGCCGGCACATCGTGGTGGAGCAGCCCGATATCCTCGTCCTGGAGGGGCTCAACGTCCTTCAGCCCGCCCCACGGGGAACGCGGCCGGGGACCTCGGCCCTGGCGGTGAGCGACTTCATCGACTTCTCCATCTACGTCGACGCAGATCCCGCCGACATCCGCCGCTGGTACCTGGACCGGTTCCTCACTCTCAAGCACACGGCCTTCACCCGGCCGGGCTCCTACTTCCGGCGCTTCGCCGATATCCCGGACGACGTCGCCCTGGCCGGAGCGAACGAGATCTGGGAGAGCGTCAACCTGGTCAACCTGCGTGAGAACATCGCCCCCACCCGGGGCCGGGCCACCCTGGTGCTGACCAAGGACTCCGAGCACCGCATGTGCAGGGTCCTGCTGCGCAAGTCCTGACTCTTCATCATCAAGTTGCGACCGAGTCGGGCGGTACGGCCAGTCCTCGGCCAGTGGGACCCGAGATTCATGGAGCACACCGAAGGAATACGGACCGCCAACAGCGTCCTCAGCCGGGAACGTACCTTCTCACCGAGGACGTACCTTTCCCGTAAGAGATGACGGTCAGACCCCACGTGTTGTCTACGGCTTCTGAGAGCTTCAGATGCCATGACATCTGAGACAGAGGTGGGTTGCCTGGGGTGGGAGTCGCCGGACGTCTTGTGGGAAAGGGGATGCGATTGGTCGCGTCGCCGAAGGGGTGTGCTTGGTTGCTCTGGTGGTGCCCGGCGCGTACTGCACGAAGGTGGGGTGCTACTGGCCGACAGGTGGGTGTACTCCACGAAGGTCCGGATCTCGTGCAGTACGGATAACCCCTGGTCAGTACCTCCCCGCCCTCGTGCAGTAGCCGACCTGAACAGACCCCGACCGGAAGCGGCCCGCTCATCGAGCGCCGCCGAGCGGCTCATGGGCTCTACCAGAATGCTCGCCCGGCTGGTCAGGGCGATCAGGGAAACATCGAGGATCGTGGCCTCGCGCGGTGTTGATCTGACCTGAGTTGCATAGTTCTAGTGTCCTGTTGGGATGTTGAGGGCGGTGAGAATGTCTTCGGCCTTGGGGGTCAGGGGGTCGGCGGATGGGGTGCGTGGCGTTTCTCGGACTGGGGGAGTTTTTCTTCCCGTGAGTCGACAGGATGGATACCATGCCAGCAGCGAAGTACTCGGAGGAGCTCGGCGCGGGTCGTGCGTGAAGTCATCGAGAAGGAACGCACCATCTCCTCGGTCGCCTCTTCGTATGACCTTGTCCCCCAGACGGTAGGCAGGTGGGTCGCAAGATACAAAGAGGAGCACGCCACCGACCAGGACCGCAAGAAAGCCTCCGAGTCGGCTTAAGAATCGCAAAGCTGAGGGCGGAGGTCGGTGAGCTGCGTCAGGAGAACGAGCTCTGTGGGAGAAGCAGCCGCCTGGCTTGCCAGGGAACGACCGTGACCGAGGTGCTTGCGGGCCCGGGGCCGCGAGGAAGGCTCCTGCCCCGTCTCCTCGACGTGCCGATGGGCCGGCGTCTCTAGGTCTGGGTACTGCTCCTGGCGCGGGCCGGCCCCGGTCACAGACCATGGTTAGGAGAGAGGAACTGGCTGTGACGGTTAGGGACGTTCTTGAGGGCCCTGAGGGCACCTACGGGTACCGAAGGACTCAGGTGATCCTGGGGCGGCGCGGTGCGCGGGCCAACGGGTCGACCATCCGCGCCATCACGCGTGACCTGGGGCTGCAGGCCGCGCAACCACGGGCAAGAGTCCGAACCACGGTGCCGGCTGAGGACCTGGGCGAGCGGCCGGACCTGCTCAGGCGGGACCCCACTGCTGACAAGCCCGGTAGGAAGCCGTGCGGAGGCACCACCTACGTCAGGACGTGGGCCGGGTTCACTTACCTCGCGACCGTTCTGGACTGCTGACGCCCTGAGGGTCGTGGGCTGTGCGACGGCCGACCGCATGCGCACCTCCCTGGTGCGCCAGGCCACTGACATGGCGGTGCGCAGGTGCCCGGTTGAGGAGGGTGTGACGATCCTTGCCGCTCGGACAGGGGCAGTCGGTACACGTCTCAGAGGTTCCTGGACCGCCTCAGGTCCTGTGGCACTCGCCCCTCGGTGGGGCGTGCGGGGGTGTGACTGGGTGGGTGCGTGGGCAGAGTCCTTCAATGCCACGCTCAAGAATGAGAGGGTCCACCGGATGGTGTACCCCACGAAGGACAAGGCGGTCGGGGATATCGCCTCGTGGATCGAGCTGAGACACAATCACGTCCGCCTTCACTCAGCCCTGGGATACCGCACCCCGAACGAGACCGAACACGAGCTCCTAGGCCTAACGAAGGCAGCCTGAAGCAAGAAAACAAGCACTGCCCGAAAAACACCCAGCAGTCCAGAAAGAGAGTAGGGTAATCAGTTCCGTGAAATGGGGTCGCGTGCGGCCCTAGCGTCCTGTCTTCATCTACGGGGACTCAATTCGGCGAAGGGAGCTGCAGCGCTCGAGTCGACCGTAGCGATGGCGTTTCGTCGGTGACGGCTCCCGGTGGACCTGGCTCCCGAGCAGAGCCGCACGTGCATCCGGCTGAACGGCATGGCCATGGCTGGTCATGGCAGCAGCCGGCATGGCGCTCGGTGCTGGGAGCGCGCCGGGGCTGCTGCGGTGCTGATCGCCGTCCTGACTCCCACTAACGCTGCCGGTCTCGCCTTCTGGAGTGCTTCGGACGCGCAGAAACGGTCGCGCGAGCCGTCTGCCTTCCTCGCCGATGTGGCGATCATCGGTGGACTTCTCCGCATCGTCGAGGAAGAACTAACCGCCATCCGTCAGGCGAGCCGGCCCTCGACCTGTGCGCTACCGCCCGAGTTCGCGGAGGAACATGACGATGCCAGCTGCGACGGACACGTTGAGTGATTCAGCGCCGGGCATCATGGGGATCGACGCGGTCAGATTGATCGCGTGCTCCATTTCGGGGGAGAGGCCGTGCAGCTCGCTACCGAAGACGAGGCCCATGGGCTCGTCGCGCCCCATCAGCTCGTTGATTCGTACCTGGCCGTCGGCAGCCATGCCGATCAGGCGGCAGCGGTGCTGCTCCGCCCAGGAAATGAGCTCACTTTCGGTAGCCAACACGACCGGCAGCGAGAAGACGTAGCCGCGGCTAGCGCGCACCAGGCGACGATCCATCACGGACTCCAATTCAGAGCCACACAACACGACGCCTGACGCGCCGAGCGCGAACGCCGACCGCACTATCGCGCCGATGTTGCCGACGATGCGGACCCCGTCGAGCACGACGACGTCACCGTTGCGGAGATTGATATCACCTAACTGATAGCGCCGCGGCGTGTGCGCGACGGCCATCACGTCTGGGCGGCGGCCCGCCTTGAAGATTTGCGAAACCAAGGAGGAAGCGATGGTGCGGAAAGGGATCTTCCGCTCCGCACACAGTTCGGCGAGCGCAACGGGAACATGGGCTTCGTTGGCGTAAACCTCCATGAGTTTTACGCCGCCGAAGATGGCCTCGCGGATGGGGATCTCGTCTTCGAGGAACATGACCGCGCCGGGTTTGAACTGCGGCTTTGAAATGTCTACTATCCTCTGGATAGCCGGGTCGGAACGCTCGCTGATCAAAGTCGGATTATCGTTCATGCGATTGATCCTAGCCCTTGGAGTCAAGGGTGGAAGCAATGAGGAGGCGTTCGAAGGCTTCTCGTGGGGTGAGGTAGTCAGGGTGGCGCAGGGGTGTTCGTCTGTGCTCTTGGGTGATGGTAGGGCTGGAGCTGGGGGATCGGGGGTCCTTTGGGCAGGTGACAGTCCGCCTGTGTTCCCGTTGCTGCCTCGTTGCCATGGGCTGTGGGGATCGGGGAGGTAGGCCGGCATGTCGTTGGCCGTGGTCAGTGCTGCGTGGCGGGCCATCTCGGTGCCCTGGTCCCAGGTCAGCGTGCCTTTCATCAAGTCGGGCAGAGTGCTGACGTGCTCGATCAGCGCCTCCACGCCCCGACCGAGTCCTTGCCCTGCGGTAGCGCCAGGGGGTCACCAGCCGGGCGGTTCGACCCCTCCAGGGTGATCGCAGCGCTGCGCCCGTGGGCCCCGATGATCACCTCGCCTTCCCAGTGCCCGCCACCCGCTGGTCGGTGGCCTCTTCGAGCGCTCATCGATACTGACATGGCGATGACCGGGGCCTTGCGCTGGCCCGGGGGCCAGCGAGGACGCTGCCGGGTGCGCTTAGAGCACAGCACGATCCCATGCTTGCCAAGCCTCGCCCGCGCCATGGCGTAGACCCCGGGCGTAGATCGCCTCGTGAGAGTGTGGCACCAATTGCTGAGCGTAACCGCGTATGACTGTCTCTCAGCTCCATCCACGAGACAATATCGTTGATCACCTTCTGTTTCCCGTGGAATACACGATTCTATACACTCTCTCTCATTCTTGAGCGTGGCGTTCAATGATTCCACCCAGGAATTTTCCCAGTACACCCCCGCACCACTGACGTCCAGGCTTGTCGTCGATAAAGTCCCACCCCACCAGGCCGGGACGCGCATCGAGCCCGACGGCTGGCACAGTGGTACGGACTTTCGCCCGTGACTGCACGGCCTTGAGCTGCTCGGCACGCATCATCGACATGACCGTCCCAGTGCCAGCTCTCACGCCACGCTTCTCCAGGCAGGCCTGGACTCTTCGGTACCCGCAAGCACCATCGGAGTCCTCAAAAGCCTCCTTGACCATTATGGCCAGCTCGGGGCTTGCCTCTGTTGTTTGGTCACGCTGATTCCGGTCTTTGGGTCGGGGAGAGCGAGATGATCTGAGCATGGCTAGGAGGAGCTGCTCCGAGGAGCTTGCGTCGTCAGGCGGTGGACCTGTACGAGACGACACCGGGGGCGACGGTGCGTGGGATCGCTCAGGACCTGGGGATCGAGCGCGGCACGCTGCGTCAGTGGCTGGCCTGGTACGGGACCGGGCGCAAGACCGGGGCCGACGGCAGGCCGGCCCCCAGCCCGCCGCGCCCACGGCAGTCCGACGGCTCCCGGGCGAGCAGGCAGGCGCAGGAGACCGCCTCGGAGGTGGTCGCGCGTCTGGAGGCGGAGAACGCAGGGCTTCGGGTCCAGACCGTCAAGCTGACCCGGGAGCGGGAGATCCTTCAGCAGGCGGCCAGGTACTTCGCCGGAGAGACGATCCGGTAGAGCCTGTGCCCCGGTTCGTTGAGGACCACCAGGACGCCTATGAGGTCAGACGGCTGCGGGCTGGTATGAGGTGGCACGCTCGTCGTACCACGCCTGGAGGGCCGGCCAGCCGGCCCGTGGGCGACGGCCGTCAGCTGACGCCGCTGTGACCGAGCGGATACGAGCACCGCACAAGGCTGACCCGACCATGGGCTCACCCAGGATCACCGCCGACCTCAACGAGGGCTCCCCGCAGAGCTGCGTGCGAGTGGAGCGTAAGCGGGTCGCCCGGCTGATGCGCGCCGCGGGCATCACCGGCTACCGCAGGCGGCGCCGGGTGAGCACCACTGTGCCGGACCAGGCCAGTGACAGGGGCCCTGACCTGCTCAAACGTGACTTCACGGCCCCGGCCCCCAACCGCAGGCACGTCGGCGACACCACCTACCTGCCTCTAGCCGACGGGACGAGCCTGTACCTGGCTACCGTCATCGACTGCGCACGGCCGGCGCCTGGTCGGCTGGGCGCTGCGCGACCACACGCGCACGCCTGTGGTCATCGAGGCGCTCCAGCAGGCCGCGGCTACTCGCGGGAGCCTGAAGGGCGCCGTCCTCCACACCGACCACGGATCGGTCTGCACCTCCAAGGCACTCGCCACCGAGTGCGGGAAGCCCGGCGTGCCCCAGTCCGTGGGCGCGGTCGGCTCCAGCGCGGACAACGCGCTGGCCGAGTCGTTCAGTGCCACACTGAAGCGCGAGGTCCTCATGGACGCACGCTCCCGGGACGATGAGACCACCTGCCGCCGCCGGACCTTCAGACGGCTGAACCGCTACAACACCGTGCGCCGCCACTCCTACTGCGGCCACCTCCCCCCAACCACCTACGAGAAACAGACCTCAACCACTACACCGGCAACCCCCGCGTGAACCATCCCCCGTGTCCAACAACAAGGAACAAGGCCCCAGGTTCGAATCCTGCCCCCGCTACCACTCCAGAGGGGCCCAGTCCTTCCCAGGACTGGGCCCCTCTGATTCTATTTCGTTGAGGGTTACCTGTGCGTACGGGGGTATGCTGTGAGAAACTCAAGCATGGCAAAGAAGCACCCCACCATGGACCGTTCCCTGTACGAGGCCGAGCTGCTGAGGCTGCAGGCGGAGCTGGTCGAGATGCAGGAGTGGGTCAGGGCCACTGGAGCCCGCGTCGTCGTCATCTTCGAGGGGCGTGATGCGGCCGGCAAGGGCGGAGCGATCAAGCGCATCACCGAGTACCTCAACCCGCGCATCGCCCGTGTGGTCGCGCTGCCCGTGCCCACCGAGCGCGAGCGCACCCAGTGGTACTTCCAGCGCTACATCGCGCACCTGCCCGCTGCCGGCGAGATCTGCCTGTTCGACCGCTCCTGGTACAACCGCGGCGGCGTCGAGCACGTTATGGGCTACTGCACCCCGGAGGAGCACCGGCGCTTCCTCCAGCAGTGCCCGGTCTTCGAGAGGATGCTCGTCGACGACGGCATCCTGCTGCGCAAGTACTGGTTCTCCGTGCCCCAGAAGGAGCAGTACAAGCGCTTCAAATCGAGGATGACCGACCCCATGCGCCGATGGAAGCTCTCGCCCACGGACCTGGAGGCTCTGCCCCGCTGGGAGGACTACTCGCGCGCCAAGGACGAGATGTTCGTCCACACCGACATCGACTCCGCCCGCTGGCACGTCGTGGAGTCCGCGGACAAGCGTAAGGCGCGCATCAATATGATCCACCACCTGCTGGAGTCCATCCCCTACCAGCACGTGGAACGCCCAGAGATGAAGTTCCCGAAGAAGGCCTCATTGCCGTCAACGGGCTACCGCCGCACGGATCGTTCCCTCCAGAGCGAGGTGCCCGACTACGCTGCCACTCTCAGTGAGTCTGAGGTACCCGAGCGCTACGTGGACCTCGAGGACCAGGGGATCGGTTAGGTGCTGGCTTGTGATGGATCCGTGACCTGATTGCTCTGTCTCGAACCGGCTGGGTGTGAAATATACTGCGGTGCTGAGAACCTGATCGAGGAGGCTTGCGGTGTCTCAGTCCCCATCCTCGTCCCTGTTGCGCCCTCTGGTGGTCCTGGTGCCTGGTATCGGAGGGAGTGTGCTCGCCGATGCGGGTGGCCGCACTGTTTATGACGTCAACGCGTCTAAAGGGGTCGCCAGAGTCCTCGATCCTGCAGCGCTGGCCGTCGACAAGGAACTGCGTGCGACGAAGCCGATCCGCTCCTACGGTATCGCTTTCAAACAGTTGGTGACAGGTTATGAGCACCTGTGGGCCGCTCTGGTTCAAGGGCTCGGGCTGTCGCAGGCGGAGACTGCTGTTGCGGGAGAGAGGCTGGTCAGGCCCAACGCTTCGCTGCTTGCGTTCCCCTATGACTTCCGGCAGTCGGTCGCACATACTGCAGAGCTCTTGGATCGTGAGCTCCGCCGCCGGGCTCAGGGGCGTCCGGTGGTGTTGGTGGCCCATTCCATGGGAGGGTTGGTGGCTGCCTGGTGGTGGGCTTTTCTCAGTGATGGGATCGAGGTCAAGGAGATCGTCACATTGGGGACGCCGTACCGCGGAGCGGCCAAGGCACTCGATGTCCTGGTCAATCAGCTCTCGTTCTCCGGCCTGCGGCTCTCTGGGGTCACTGAGGTCATCAGAGGGTGGGACTCCGTGTTCGACCTGCTTCCGCACTGCCAGGTTGTGGAAGAAGGGATGGGGCACTGCTACCCGTATGAGCTGCCGTCGGCCGTGACGTCGGTGGTCCCGGACTTCGCCGCCCGGGCGCGCAAAGCGTATGCGGCCAACAGGGAGCTTCACAAGAGGCTGGAGGAGAGGGCGAGCCGGGAGGGAAATCCTCTGACGCTCTACTACTCCCAGGGGCACGCCACCTTGTCGCGGACGGTCCTCAAATCCGGTGTCTTGACGGTGTTGAAGGAGCCGCCCTCGTGGTTGCTGCGGGAATGGGATGCGGGTGACGGGACGGTACCTATGTTCTCCGCGATTCCCCACTTCCTGGAGGGCAGTGCCCGGGCGTGGCACCGGTTGCCTCAGAAGCACCTCGGGCTGGTGGAGGCCGATGCGGTGGCCAATCATCTTGGCGGCTATGGTCTCAGGCCGCTGTCCGCCGCCGCCCGTGGCGGCGGGGATGAGGGGCGGGGGGCCTACCTGTGTGTTGACCTGGACGACACCGTTGCCGCCAACGAGGAGCAGGCAGTTGCCGTGAGGGTTCTCGACGCCGATGGTTCCCCTGTGGCTGCCAAGGATGTCGGGCTGCTGGCGGCAGGTCATCGGGTGAGGGGTGAGCGGGATGGCGAGTCCTGGAAAGTGACACTGCCCCCGCTCGATCCGGGTGTGCACAAGGTGACAATCCAAGCAGTAGGTCTGCCCGGAGGGAGCCGGGCCGTCTTTCAAGGTCGAGTAGGAGCGGTGTCGTGCGAGAACCAGTGACGTGGGACCGGGGCGGGGACCCGGTGGGTATTGCGTCGGTTGTCCACCCCGGATGGGTCCAGCGGGCGCTCATGGCTGAGGACTGGCGTGGCTTCCCCGGAAATGAACCCGGTGGGGGAGAAGGGTTCGGCAAGGTTGAGCGCATTGCGCAGCAGATCTTCGACAAGCTTGCCGAGTTGCATATCACGTATGTTCACGAGCCTGCTGAGAGTGTCCCTGGGGCGCAACGAGTTCGCGCTGCCGATGAGGTGCTGTCCCTGGGGCAGGCGACCTGCCTCGATATGTGCGCAACATTCTGCAGTGCCGCTCTGGATGCTGGGATCTACCCGCTCCTCCTGACGGTCCGTCAGGCGGAGCGCCGGCGCCACGCGCTCGTGCTCGTACCCCTGGATCTCAGGTGGTCCTTTGGGGTGCCCGCCCTCCTCGATGAGGGCTTCTCCTGTAGCCCACTGGTCATCGACGGTGACGATGTCAGGGATCTCGTCGCGAATGTCCCTGATGACGCGATGGGTAGCTGGCTGGCCATCGATGTGGAGCAGGCGACCTACTCGGCCGACAGGGACGCCGGTGACTGGGCCTGCGCAATCGCCTCCGGTGCCTCCTATGTCAAGGAGTGGGACTGGGATGTGTGCGTCGATGTTGGTGGTATTCGAGCCCAGCAGGACAACAGCTCAGAGCTCCCCGCCTTGGCTCGCACTGAGAAGGTGCTGGCTCCCGGATACCTGCCGCTGCCTGATGACAGCACGCCGTTGCAGATGATTCGGACCCGTTACGGTGTGGTGCCGTTCTGCTCTCGTCCCGAGTATAGGGAGCTCAGGGAATGGGCGGTGGGAACTGCCAAGAGTTCTGGGCGGAGGCCGGATGTCTCGGTCGCCGTGTTGACCGGTGCGGGAGGGGTGGGTAAGACCCGTATGGCTGCGCAGCTGTGTCACGATCTGGAGGTACTTGGCTGGTACACAGGTTTTGCTCCCGCCAAGAGCGCGATGAAGAATGACGAGCTGACATATCTTGCGGAGCTCACCACCGAGCTTCTTATCGTGGTCGACTACGCGGAGGAGTCCCGGCAGGAGCAGCTCGCGGCTGTGCTGCGAGCCCTGCGCGGGCGGCGCTCTCCCACCAGGATCGTGCTGACCGCAAGGGGCATCGACTCGTGGTGGGAGGATTTTTGTGAGGACCTGGAGTCGGACGGCACTCAGCTGGGACAAGTGCTGGTGAAGCAGCTGGAACCCAGGCCCGACCCGGTATTGCTCTACCGTCAAGCAGTGCGGGGGTTCAGTAAGGTCATCAACGGAGTAAATCCTCCAGAAGTGGTGATTCCCGAACATGCAGGGGACACGGCGCTCGATATTGTGCTGCAAGCATGGCTCGCGGTCGTTGACAACGGTGGGATGCAGGACCCGCAGCCTGAGCGTTCGGTAGAGAAAGGCGCGCGAAGCGCAAGAGCTTCGAATCCAAACGCCCGAGACTCCCTGTACGATCGCGTGCTGCGCCTCGAGTTCAAACGCTGGCGAGCCTTCCCTGAGTTACAGGACATCAGCCTCAAGCACCTGCGCCGCATCGCTGCCACGCTCAGCCTGCTTGCACCCGACGCCGGCCAGGTAGATGACGTGCTCTCTCGCCTCCCCGAGTGGAGGGGTGAGCATCTCCGGAGAAGTAAGTTCGCGGAGCTGTTGAGTACTACGTTGCTGCGATATGCCGGAGATGGCGGTGTCAGCCTTCGCCCGGACCCCGTGGCAGAACACCTGATCCTGTCAGTATTCGGTGACGAGCCGGAGCAACTGGACGCGGTGCTGCCCGGAGAACCTCTAGAGGTGCCCGGAATTAGCGAACCTGATGCAAGTGAAGCGACAGTTACCCGAGCCATAATGCTCACGCAGCAGGCCCAGAACCTCAGCCAGGTGATCACCCGCGCCGCATCGCAGGACAGGGAATCCGCAACGGCTCTTGCACAACGTGTTCTGAAGGTACGTCCTCAGTTGTGGTCCTTCGCCTTGGAGGTGGCGCTTGCGCAGGGCGGCCCCTTCGCTCACGCGTTGGAACAGCTCATCGAGTCTGGTGCCGAACTGCCCTTCGAGGAGATTGAAGGTTCCATTCCGCTCGGGCACAGTACTTTACGAGGCGTAGCCCTGGCTGCCACGCAACGTATGGAGGCTCCTTCCGAGCGCGATCCCGTGGAGCGAGCGCATTACCTCCACAATCTGGCTAACAGGCTGTCAGATGTGGGGTGTTCAGGTGAGGCTCTGGAGGTGGCCCAGGAGGCCGTGGCGTTGTACAGGGACCTGGCGCAGGCCTATACCCCCAACCTGGCCGCGTCGTTGGGTAGCCTGGCATATATCTTGGCGGATGTGGGGTGTTCGGGTGAGGCTTTGGAGGCGGCTCAGGAGGCCGTGGGGTTGTACAGGGCTCTGGTGCAGGGGGCTCCGGCGGTCTACACCTCCGCCCTGGCGCTGTCATTGAGCAACCTGGTGAAGTTTTTGGCGGATGTGGGGTGTTCGGGTGAGGCGTTGGGTGTGGCTCAGGAGGCCGTGGGTTTGTACCGAGCTTTGGTGCAGGTCTCTCTGGCGGCCTACGCCCCCGAGCTGGCGAGGTCGTTGAGCAACCTGGCGAAGTTTTTGTCGGAGGTGGGGTGTCCGGGTGAGGCGTTGGGTGTGGCTCAGGAGGCCGTGGGCCTGTATCGGGACCTGGTGCAGGTCTCTCTGGCGGCCTACGCCCCCGAGCTGGCGAGGTCGTTGAACAACCTGGCCACGTCCTTGTCGGAGGTGGGACGCTTGGGGGAAGCTCTGGAGGCGGCCCAGGAGGCCGTGGGGCTGTACCGGGGTCTGGTGGAGGGCTCGCCAGCGGCCTACACCCCCGACCTGGCTGCGTCGTTGAACAACCTGGCTTGCTTTCTGTCGGATGTGGGGTGTGGGAGTGAAGCTCTGGAGGTGATTCAGGAGGCGGTCCGCCTGAGGCGGGATCTGGTGGAGGGTTCTCCGGCGGCCTACACTCCTGACCTGGCGATGTCCTTGAGTAACCTGGCCAATGTCCTGTCTGAGGAGGGCCGGTACGAGGAAGCTTTCAACGTCTTTACTGAAGGTTTCGACCGTTTCTCTCCCACAATCCGATCTCGGCTACTGCTTGCCAGGGCGACGTGGCGCGACGATGACCAGGATAAAGACCTGAAGGAAGCTGCCCGCGAGGCGGATCAACTGGACGACCCAGCGTACCTGGGGCCAACACGGAGGATGGTTGTACAGGCCCTCACCGCTGCTGGGTGTGATGACGTGGACCTTCCCGCTTGGGCGACCGCCACCATTGATGAGTCTGTTCGTAGTAGCATTAACGATTGGCTGCTCTGCTCCGATCTGAGAGAGCAAGCTGCTCATCTCAAGAGCAGTTGGAGTTCTCCGTCAAAGTCGGACCGCGACGCTCTTGCGGTGGAGGTGGAACGCTATGTTGATGTACCTGCCATTGGGAGACTGCTCTTCCTTGTTGATGCCGTGATGGTGGAAGGAGTGGATTCCGTTGTTGCATGGCTGAATAGTGTTGATTGTGCGCAGAATCTTGCGGCCTCCTGGTATTCCGCACACACAAGCGGTAGGGGTGCATCCTTCGTGCGCTCGCAACTTCGTGAGCAGGACGAAGATAGCACTTCGGGCACTGATCAACCTGGCGATATTGATGAAGGCTCTCGTACTCTGAGTAATCCCGAGATTAGATCCATCGTTCTCGAGATACTGGAAGCGAACCTTCCTGAAGACGGCTTCACTGAGCTCCGCAGAACTCTCGATCTCGCTGAAGTATCGAATGCCGATATCGCCTATGCAGTACTCGCCAGCGATGAGGATGCGGAGGACGCCCTCAAGGAGCTCCTGGAAGTTGCTCGTTGGCGGGCCATGCTGATGGTTCCTGGCCTGCGTCCCGGCTTGGAGGAGAAGTCCGTCCACGGCGGCGTCGCAGTTGCCCTCCATGCAGCCGTTTCCGAACACCCCGACCAGGCCCGCGACCTGCTGCGATCCGCCTACAGGAAGGCCGATCCCGGAGACCGAACCCTGATCGAGGTCCTGATGTCGAAAGCCTCACGCGCTGACGACTGCCCTCAAGAGATCGCAGACCTGTGTGCATGGTTCCGGAAGGAGGGGAGCCCCCGGGAGGAAACCGGGAATGGCTCGCCAACCTCCCCGTCCTGACTGGGTACCCGTTGGTTTCGGCCCCATACCGTGCCGTGTGGGGCCGAGACCAGGAGTGCCTCTACGCACGCTCCAACGCCTCACAGCAGCGGCACCGCGACGCCGTGGCGGTGCGGATGAACACGTCAACCACCATTGACCCCCATACTGCCTGCCACAACCAGCCGCCCGCGTCCCAGTACACGTCACCAAGGTCATGAACTCATACACAGAGGGCTACCGGCTCCTGCGCTCCAGCTCCTGGAAGACCTGGCCGACCGGCTCGCGGACGATGAGGTCGGCGCGGGAGTCGTAGGGAGTAGGAGTCGCGTTCATGAGGACCAGGCGCTTACCGGCGTAGTAGTCGATGAGGCCCGCCGCCGGGTAGACGACCAGGCTCGTTCCCGCCACGATGAGCAGGTCCGCCTCCGAAATCGCCCGGACGGCGCCCTCGAGGACATCGCTGTCCAGCATTTCGCCGTAGAACACGATGTCCGGCCGCAGCACCGAGTCGCATTCGCGGCAGCGGGGAACCGCACTGGAGCGGGCGTCGTCGACGTCGGAGAGCGAGAATCGTTCGCCGCAGCCGGTGCAGATCAGGCGCGACCAGTTGCCGTGCAGCTCGAGGACCCGCTCGGAGCCCGCTCGCTGGTGGAGGCCGTCGATGTTCTGCGTGACCACGGCCGACAGCCTCCCGGCCCTCTCCAGGTCGGCCACGAACCTGTGGGCGGCATTGGGGGCGACTCCCTCGCGGGCGTTCTCCTGGGCGAACCACTCCCAGTAGGCCTGCGGGTTCACCGTGAAGAAGTCGATGGAGAGCACCTGCTCCAGGGGGATCTCGCGGTCCTGGTGGTAGAAGCCCTTAGCGCCCCGGAAGTCCGGGATGCCGGACTCCGTGGAGACCCCGGCGCCGCCGAAGAAGACGATGCGCTTGGACTCCGCGATCCACTGGGCGAGCAGGCCCCATTGGCTGTCCTGTTGGTCCATGCACCCCAGCCTAACGCCGGAAGCCGCCCTGGCAGGGGCGGAGGCGGAACCCGTCGCGACGCCAGACGAGGTACAGGCTCAAGGCGCACGTGAGAGTCGACAGCGTCCCGGTGGCATAGCGCTCGAAGGCGCTGGCGGTGATGAAGAGATTGAACACCGAGGCGATAAGCAGCCACAGGGTCGAGACGTACACGATGCTGCGCGCGGTGCGATCACGTAGAGGACGGTGCAGCAGGCCGCCGTACCTGAGGTACGCCAGGGCGCAAGCTGACCAGGTCAGGAAGAAGGCCAGGTTGAGCGGCCTGAGCATGGGAGGGGAGACGGTGTAGGCCCCGCCCAGGACGAACCGTCCCAGAGGAAGACCCAGGGCCAGTAACAGCTGCAGCACACCGTTGGCGAGGAAGGAGGCGGCGCACACAGCCGCGATCACGGGTGACCTCATGAGAGCGACTGTATCGGTCCGCATCCTGACAACGTGAAGAATCGAGGAGTAGGTAGACAGCTCAGCGTTGAGTTAGGTTTCAGTGGATTGGCCGGTAGTTGGTGCGATCGGCCTCGGTCACGTCCCGAATTACCCGAGCCGGGTTGCCCGCAGCGATGACACCGGGTGGGATGCTGCGGGTAACAACGCTGCCTCCTCCGACCACACTACTCGAGCCAATGGCCACGCCGGGGAGGACCGTGACGTTGCCACCGATCCAGACGTCGTCGCCGATCGTGATCGGACGAGCTCGGCAGGCGCCGTCGGCGCGCTCACGAGGATCCAGCGCATGGTTGGAGGTGTACAGGCCGACCTTGGGGCCCAGAAGCACATTGTCTCCGATGGAGATGGGGGCGCCGTCGAGCATGACGCAGTCGAAGTTCGCAAAGAAATGGGAGCCGAGGTGGATATTGCGTCCGAACTCGCACCGGAACGTCGGCTCGAGGTTCACTTCGCGGCCCATCGACCCCACGATCCGACGCAACAAGGCCTCACGTTCCTCAGCGGGCCGACCGTAAGAGCGGTTGTAGACATCAATGGCCTGGACGGCTTCGACCCGAGCTGCAATGAGTTCGGGTGTCAGGTCATCGTACATCGCGCCAGTAGCCATATGAGCGAATTGCTCCGTCAGGTTCATGCTGACCGGTCCTATTTCCTGCTGTGTCGGTTCATCGTCTCAAAGAGACTAGACCCGATGCGGTCTCGTGGGTGATGGCATGGGATCCGGGTAAGAAATCGAGCGATTACTACCGCCCGATTTCCCGGATATCCGGGGTGCTGATCTCAGCCTCTTTGCAGGACGCCGAGCAGAACGGCAAGGGCCCAGACCGACGGCGGAACGGTTTGGATTGTGGTCCGCCAGATCTGGGCTCTTTGCGCGCTCGTCAAGAAGAAGAGGCTCAGATACCGAAGCCGACCCGGCGGGGCTCGGCCTCGCCGAGCTCAACGTACGCCAGAGACCCGGCCGGGACGAAGACCTTGCGTCCCTTGTCATCGGTGAGGGTGACGGCTTTGGTCTCGGCGTCGGCCACGGCGGCCAGCACCTTCTCCTGCGAGTCGGAGGTCTCCAGCGAGAGCTCGCGGCTGGCGTGCTTGATTCCGATCGTGACCTGCATGGGACTCCTTCGCATCATCTATGTGCCGTATAGAGCGGCGTGCCGCCCGTCGGGGAGGGGCGCGAACCTGACCTGATCCTAGAGGCGCAAGGATGCGCCCGACGCCCGAGTGCCCTGGGAACCGCACCGTTTCGCGTCACGCGGACATGCGAGTCGCCGACTTCCGGGGAGGGGAGGGCCTCGTCGGCGGTGACGATCCCTTAACGACGCACGCTCATCTCAGTTGCTCGTGGTGAGATGGTCCCATGTCCCAGGACCCCGTCCGTCTCCTTCCGCCCCCTGAGGCGCCGGAGCTCCCCGCTGCCGACGCCGATGGGCAGCGGGTCCTGGATCGCGTAGCCGAGGGCACCAACGTCGTCGTCCTGGGGGCGCCGGGGACCGGCAAGACGTCGCTGGCCCTGAGACTGCTGGCCGAGGCGGTCGCCGGTGGTCGGGACGCCGTCCTGCTCGCCCCCACCCGCGCGCGTGCGGACTGGCTGCGCGGCCGGGCCGCCCACCTGCTGCGCGAGGGCCACGGCGACGGTGTTGTGCGGGTGCGCACCCCCGCCGCCCTCGCCCTGACGATCCTGACCACCTCACTGACCAGGCGACCTGACCCATTGCCGCCTCCGGTCCTCCTGGCCGGTGCGGAGGAGGACTCCGTCCTGGCCTCCATGATCAGCGCCATCAGTTGGCCGGGGCTCCCCGCCGAGGCGACCGGCTCCAGGGCCTTCCGCTCCGAACTGCGCAACCTTCTGGCGCGCGCCGGGGAGCTCGGCATCACCGCCGACGAGCTGGCCGACCTGGGGCGACGGCTCGACGTCCCCATCTGGGGGCCGGCCGCGCAGCTCCTGCGCACCTGGGATGCGCAGGGCAGGCCCAGCGCCGACAGGAGGGCGCAGACCCGCAAGATGGACACCGCCCGCCTCCAGGACCGGGCCGTGGAATCCCTAAGGACGTGGGGCTCCGACGGCGTCACCGTGCCCCGCCCCGTCCCCGACCTCGTCATCGTCGATGACTACCAGGACTGCACGGCCGCCACCGCTCGGCTCCTGACGGCCCTGGCCACCCCGGATCCCGATGGGCACCGGGCGCAGATCGTGGTCGTGGGAGACCCGGACGTTGCGGTGGAGACCTTCCGCGGCGGCACGCCCAGTCTGCTGATCGCCGCTGAGGACAACTCGGGGTTGGGGGCCACCCGACTGCGGCTGAGCACCTGCTACCGGGGCGACCCGGTGATCGCGATGGCGGTCGCCGACCAGAGCGCCCGCGTCCCGGTGACGGGAACCGCCGCCCACCGGCGGACGACCTTGGCCCCCCGTACTCCGGTATCGCGCATCCTCCGGGCGCCCGACGAGGACCGGGCGGCGCCGCCGGCAGGCGTCGAGGCGATCCTGGCCTCGAGCAGCTGGCAGGAGCGCGCCCACGTCGCCCGCGTGCTGCGGCTCGAGCACGTCCACCACGGAACCCCCTGGTCACAGATGGCGGTCATCGTCCGGAGCGCCAACGAGGCTGAGGCTCTCGCCAGGGATCTGCGCAGGAGGGGGGTGCCCCTGGCCTCCCGCACACCCGCGGTACTGCTGCGTGCAGAACCGGCCGCGGCCGCTCTTCTGGACATCGTGCGCGCAGGCCTTCGCGACCAGCTGGGGGACGGAGGCGAACCGCCGCAGCGCGAGGCCGCCATCAACCTGCTCACCAGTCCCCTGGTGGGGCTGACCACCATGGACCTGCGCCGACTGCGTCGCAGACTGCGCCAGGACCATGACGCGGCCCAGCTCGCGACGAGCACCGGAGAGGCGGAGGCATCCGGAGGAACGGACACGCGGGCCGGCGCCGACGCCGCGCTCCTGGCCCTGTTGACGGACGCCGATCGGGCCGGCGCCCTCGCCCGCTCCCTGGAGGGGGAGTCCCTCGGCATCCAGGCGGGCCGGCTCCTCACCGCCTCCCGGATCATCGAGGCCCTGCGCACCGCCATGCGCGACACGGTCACCGATGCCCCTCGTGACGTCGAGGCCCTCCTGTGGGCCGCCTGGGATGCCTCCGGCAGGGCGGAGGCGTGGCGCGCCACCGCCCTGCGGCCCTCCGGCGACTCTGCGCGCTCGGTCCTGTCCGAGGCCGCAGAGCACGACCTCGACGTCGTTACCACCCTGTTCAAGCGCGCCGAGGTCTGGGCCGAGCGCCATCCGGGCCAGGACGCGAGCGGCTTCCTGGCCGAGCTCGACGCCGAGGTCCTCCCCTCCGACTCCGTGGCTCCCCAGGGCAGGCGCCCCGAGGGCGTCGCCGTCATGACCCCGGCGCGCTGTGCGGGCCAGGAATGGGAGTTTGTCGTGGTCACCGGCCTGGAACGCGACCGCTGGCCCGACCTGCGTCTGCGCGACTCGCTGACCCGCACCGGCCTCCTCGTCGACGCCGTCACCGACCGCCTGCCTGTGGGAGCCGACGTCGCAGGAACCGCGGATGACAACGGAGACGACGGAGCCATCGCGGCCGCCCGGGCGCAGGTGCGCGCCGATGAGCGGCGCATGCTCATCATGGCCCTCTCCCGCGCCTCCCGCCGTCTCCTGCTGACCGCCACTGCCGACGCCGAGCACGCTCCCTCCCCCTTCCTGATGGAGATCGCCCGGGCGACTGGAATCCAACTCGCCGACGATGACGGCGCACCCATCGTCACTCCCGACACCGGGGACCTCACCCTGCGCGGCCTGGTGGGGGAGCTGCGCCGTGCTGCCGTCGTCGGGAGTCTGGAGACCGCCGCCCCCGCTGAACGCCGACTCGGCCGGGCGGCCGCCGCGATGCTCGCCGAACTCGCCGACCAGAACGTCCCCGGTGCTGACCCCGCCACCTGGATCGGCGCCGGAGGGCCCACCTCCACCACCCCGCTCATCACCGAGGGGCAGCGGATACGGGTCAGCCCCTCCGACGTCGAGGGCCTGTCCGCCTGCCCGCTCAAATGGTTCCTGTCACGCAACGGCGGCTCGGCCCCGGCCGGTGACGCCCAGACCTTGGGCAGCCTCGTTCACGCCGTCGCAGAAAAGGCGGAGAGGGAGCACCTGCGCGGTCCCGCCCTGCAGGAGCTCTTCGAAGAGCGCCTGGGCGACCTTGGCTACGCCGACACCTGGCAGGGCGGCCTGGCCGCCGACCGCGCCCGCGCCATGATCGAACGCCTCGACGCCTACCTGAGAGACTGCGACGCCCTGGGCATTCGTGCCGACGTCGAGCAGCCCGTCCGAGCCCACCTCGACATTCCGTTGGAGGTGCTCAGCCCAGAGGTGCGCAGCCGGGTGGAGGAACGGGTGCCCGCCTCCGGACCGCGGATCCTGCCCGTGACGATCTCGGGGCGCATCGACAGGCTCGAGCACATCGGCGAGGCCCCTCAAGACGGCCCGGACGGCGATGAGGAGGACGACGTCGTGCGGGTCATGGACCTCAAGACCGGCCGGCGCGTCCCCAGGGCCGCCCATCGCCATCCTCAGCTCGCGGCATACCAGCTCGCCTTGAGCTCGCAGGGACTCGACGTCATCGGCGGGGCTCTCGTACTCCTGGGCAAGGAGCCCACCAGGCGGTCCGCGGACGGCTACGTCCTGGCCCCTGTGGGCGCCGCCCTCGATCCCAACCCTTACGTGCTGCGCCTGCCCAGTGATGACCTCGATACCGACCTCGTCGACCCGGAACTCGAGGACGAGAGCGGTGGCGGCGCCGCAGATGACGCCGAGGCCCCGGCGAAGTTCCGGCAGGACTACTGGACCGAGGATCTCGTGGCGAGTGCGGCCGTGGCCGGCATGGGGCCCCTGATCGAGGCCCGCACCGGCGAGCAATGCCGCACCTGCATGGTCAAGGACTCCTGTCCCGTTCAGGTCGAGGGAAGGCGAGTCGTCTCATGAGCTCTACCAGCACCGGCGAGCTCACCCCGAAGTCACTGGCCATCGCGCTGGGGATCCACACCCCCACTCAGGAGCAGGCGCGCGTCATCGCCCACCGGCTCAGCCCGCTCCTGGTCGTCGCCGGTGCCGGGTCGGGCAAGACGGCTACGATGGCGCAGCGGGTCGTCTACCTGGTCGCCACCGGACAGGTCCGCCCCGACCAGGTCCTCGGACTGACCTTCACCCGCAAGGCCACCTCCGAGCTGGACCAGCGCGTCGCCTCCCGCCTGTCTGGCCTGGGAGCAGCCGGTCTGCTCCCGACCACAGCGCTGGACGGTGGGGGCATCGGCGATGCGGGCGACCTCGGAGAGCCGATGATCGCCACCTACAACTCCTTCGCCGGCTCACTGGTGCGCGACCACGGCCTGCGTATCGGCGTCGACCCCGACTCCGCCCTCATCACCCAGGCCCGGTCCTGGCAGATCGTCACTTCCCTGATCGAGGCGCGCACGCTCCCTCTGCCCAGCGAGAGCCTCGTTCACAACGCGAACGCGGCCCTGGTCCTGAGCGACGCCCTGAGTCAGAACCTGCTGACCATTGACGAGGCCGCTGAGAACCTGGCCGACCTAAACGAGCAGTTCACGGCCCTGGCCTCCATCAAGGGCTGCAAAACACTGGTCGGCAAGGCGCCGGCCGTCATGACCGAGTGGGAGGCCCTGCTCGACGTCGTCGCCGAGCTACAGCGCTACAAGCGCCGCCACGGTCTGCTCGACTTCGGCGATCAGATCGCCCTGGCCTGCACCATCGCCGAGTCCGTCCCCGAGGCAGCCGCCCAGGTACGGGCCCAGTACCCCGCCGTCCTGCTGGACGAGTTCCAGGACACCTCGGTGGCCCAGGTCCGCCTCCTGTCCGCGCTCTTCGCCGACTCCGGGGTGACCGCCGTCGGCGACCCGCATCAGGCCATCTACGGGTGGCGCGGGGCGAGCGCCGGAGCGCTCGACACCTTCCACCAGCGCTTCAATCCCACCGGAGCCGCCCGCCTCGCCTCCGGGGAACTTCCGGCCGACGCCGCCCCCGTCCTGGAGCTGTCGACCTCCTGGCGCAATGACTCCGCTATCCTCGAGGCCGCTAATGCCGTCTCGGCGCCCCTGCGCTCCGGCGTCATCCAGGACGGGGATCCGGTGGGGGAGCACATCGCCGTCGCGCCCTTGCGGGCCCGGCCCGTCGCCTTCGGCCTGAAGCCGGGTACGGTGCACGGAGCCTTTCTCCAGGATCCCGTCGAGGAGGCCCGTACCGTCGCCGGCTTTCTCGCCGAGCGCTGGTCGCCCAGCGCCGAGATGGCCGTCCTGTGTCGCACTCGGGCGCAGATGGAGCCCATCGCCGCCGAGCTGGAGACGGCCGGTGTGCCCTACACGATCGTGGGCCTGGGCGGGATGCTGTACGTCCCCGAGGTCGCCGACGTCCGCGCCCTGCTGACCGTCGCCTCCGATCCCGAGCGCGGGGACCGGGTGGTCAGGCTTCTGACCGGTTTCGGCATCGGCGCCGGCGACTTGCGCGCCCTGGCGGCGTTGGCCCGTGAGGTCGTCCGCCCGGCCCCGGAGGCGAGCAGGACCGCTACGGAGAGCCGAAGCGCCCAGGAAGAGGCCGACTCGCCGCTGATCAGCGAAGCCCTGGACACCCTGCTGCGATGGCACGAGGAGGGGACGGAGGACCTGGCGCCCGCTGTCGAGCTGACGCCGGCGGGGCTCGCCGTCGCCCTGCGCACCGCCCGGGCGATCAGGCGCGTCCGCGAGGCCATCGCTCTGCCCCTTCCCGACCTTGTCGCCCTGGCCGAGCAGGCCCTCGACCTTGACATCGAGATCGCCGCCCGAATCGGCAACCCGATGGGGCACCGCGCCCTCGACTCCTTCCAGGAGACGGCCCTCGCCTTCGCCATGGACACCGACTCGGCCACGCTCACTGGCTTCCTGGAGTGGCTCGACGCCGCCGAGGAGCACGAGGACGCCATGAGCGCTCCCGAGGTCGACCCCTCGCCCGGGGCGGTCCAGCTCCTCACCGTTCACGCCGCCAAGGGCCTGGAGTGGGATGTCGTCGCCGTGCCCGGCATGGTTGAACAGGTCTTCCCCTCCTACACCAGCAGTGCCAAGGTCGACCTGAGCGTAGTGGAGACGGGGTGGATGGGCAGCACCTTGACCTTCCCGTTCCCCCTGCGGGCCGATGCCGACGACCTGCCTCCCTTCTCCGTCGGTGGTCTCGACCCCGCTGTCACTGACAAGTCCCTTCTGGCTGAGACCATGACCACCTACAAGGAGGCCCTGGGGCGCCACAGCCTGCGCGAGGAGCGCCGCCTGGCCTATGTCGCCTTCACTCGGGCCCGCCACGAGCTCCTCCTGACCGGCTCCCACCTGTCCAAGACCGCCTCTAAATCGCGCCCGCCGTCGCGCTTCCTCACCGAGCTCCGACGGCGCGACCTGCTCGTCGTCCACGGAGACGGCTGGGTCGACTTCGACGATTCCCGCCCGAACCCGCTGGTTGCCCTGAGCCACGTGGGCACCTGGCCCCTGGACGCCGAGGAACCGGAGACGCCGGGCACCGCGGGAGGGCGCGGAGGCGAAGAACCTCCCGCGGACCGGGCCGTCGCCCTGCGCCGGGCCCGGCGGGCGGCCGCCGCCCAGGTCGCAGAGGCCATGAGCGACGCCGGCCCCGCCGATGCGGACCCCGCCGCGGCCATCGATGCCGGGCCAGGGGCAGAGGGGGCCGATGAGACACTGCGGCGCTGGCGGCTCGAGGCGGGCCTCCTCCTGGCAGAGCGCGCCAGGGCCTCGGCGGCGACGCCCGCAGTCCGCATGCCCGAGCACCTGGCCGCCACGCGCCTGGACGACCTGCGCGCCGACCGGCTGCGCTTCGCCCTCGAACTGCGCCGCCCCCTCCCGCCCGAGCCTCGCGCCGCCGGCCGGTTGGGAACCGTCTTCCACGACGCCGTCGCCCAGCGCCTGAGCGCACGCGGCACCCTGTTCGACTTGGCCGAGGCAGGCGTTCCCGACGGCCTCGACCCTCGGGACCGGGCCCGTATCGAGCGCTGGCTGGAGACGGCCGAGAACCTGCCGCTCCTGGAGGACTACGTCCTGGCTGAGACTGAGACGGAACGGGAGATCACCATCGGTGCCACCACCCTGCGCTGCCGCATGGATGCAGTCTTCCGCCGCCTGGACGGGACCGGCTGGCTCATCGTCGACTGGAAGACCGGGCGCCGCCGGGTCCCCGTCGACCAGCTCAGCGTCTACGTCCACGCTTGGGCGGCGTCCCAGGGCGTGCCGACCGGCTCGGTGCGCGCCGCCTACGTGTACGTCGACTACCCCGGAGGGCGTATCGACGAGCTCAGCGCCGCCGGCCTGCTCGGCCTCGACCAGATCGGGGCGGCCCTGACTCCCGACTCCTCGACCAACGAGATGACGCCTCTTCCCGCACCCGAGCAGCCGAGCTAACGTCGTCTTCAGGGCCGCCTGGGCTCGCCCTCTCGATCAGACGCAGAGCCGCTCAAGCCGCTCATGGCCCGACGCACTCACTCTTCGCGTCCGACGTTGCAAGGAGAACCCGCATGCTGGTGACCTGGTCGATCGTCGCCTTCCTCATCAGTTCCTTGTGCTGGATCCTCGGAGATGCGCTTATCATCGGCTTTCATCGGCCCGACCGGAGCGAGCACGGCGAGTTCATCGACCTCATGGGGGACGACGCCTACGCCTTCTACACGCGTATCAACGAACCCCGCCTTCGATGGGGCGCACTGGCAGCCGACTACTCCATTCCGCTTATGCTCGCCGGCCTCTACGCGCACTGGGTGCTGCTGCGCGGATCGTCGGTCGGGATGGCGGGAGCGGTGCTGCTCGGCATCGGATTCAGCCTCTTACCCCTGGCTCACGCCTCCTTCTACCCACTTGCGCTGGCCTCGGAGCGCGCGTACGCGGCCTACCGGGCCTACGTGTCGGCCAAGACGATGGGCAAGGGAGACGAAAACGGCGAAGTGCCCGATCCTGCCGCTCTGGAGCATGCCCGCAGGCTCTACCGCTTCCTCATGCAGGCCTGGATCCCCGCCATCGGACTGACAGCACTAGGTTGGGTCCTTGTCTGCATCGCCCTGGGCTCCGGGGCCACTGCCTTCCCCCGATGGTCACTGATCCTGACCCCACCGGTGCAGGCCCTCCCGTGGTACGCCCTGACCCGCCTGCCCTACCCCGGCAAGCCGCTGCTGGACGGGGCACTGTTCAACATTGTCAACCTGGTGTGGGCCAGCGCCTTCCTGGTACTCATGAGTCGCAACCCGCTGACCTGACCCCGATAGAGGCGGGAGGCGGAGTCAGTCGTCCTCGTCGTCGACGCGCACCATCGCCACCGGATTGGTGATCGCGTCGGGCTCTGCGGGCTCGCGCTCCCCGGGCACCGGCGCCAGCCGGGGCGCGGCAGGCTCCACCAGCGGGGCATCGCCCACCTGGGCGGCCAGGTCCTCCAGCATCGCCACTGCGTCGTTGATGACCGGCTTGTCCCCGGTCCTGACCCCGTGCAGGAGCCATCGCGCCAGGCTGAGCTCACTGACCAGCTCGGCCCGCTCGCGCAGATGCCGGTCCACTCCCTCAGAGCGGGCGATATCGTAGGCGTCCTCGATGGAGTCCAGACAGTCCACCGGCGCCGAGGAGTACACCCAGGCCAGGTCCTCGGCCGGATCGCCCACGTGCGCCTGCGACCAGCCGCGCACGGCCACGACCGTGCCGCCGGCCACCAGCACGTTCTCCTCGGCGAGGTCGCCGTGGACCACGGTGGGGCGGAAGCGCCACAGGGCAGTGTCCTCCAGCGCCTGCTCCCAGCGCCCCAGCAGCTCCGGTGGAGTCCTGCCCGTCGCGGCGGCGTCGTCCAGCAGGCTCAGCCAGCGCCGGCGTACCTCCTCGGCGTCGTAGACCGGCATCCCCGCCTCAGAGATCACCGACATCTCCAGTTCATGGATCTCGCCGAGGGCCTTGCCCAGTCCTGCGGACATCCCCGGCCCCGGGCGGAGCGCCTCGATCGGGATCGGCTTGCCCTCCACGTGCGAGCGGACCTGGATGTGGGCGCCCTGCTGGCGCAGGGAGCCGGCAGCCCGGGGCACGTTGAAGGAGAGCCGCCCGTCATCGACGACCCTGCCGATGCGGCGCAGCACCTCGGCCTCGGCCTCCAGAGAGGCGCCGACGGCGTCGGTGCGCGCCTCATGAACCTCCCAGTGCCGGCCTTGGGTGTCGATGACGCCGATGATGTGCCGTTCGGGGGTCTCGGACTGCGGTAGCGCCAGGCGGGCCGGGTTGAGACCGGCGACGGCGACGCTCGCCATGGCGGCCAGTGAGAGTGCGGAGTGATGAGGACGAGGAGTCTCGGCGGGCTGGGCCTGTGGGGCCGGCGTGCTGCTCTGCGGCGGCTCGGCCGAGGCCCCCGGCAGCGGGGCCACGACCACGGGCGCACGATAGTCCTCGTCGTGCTCGTCGGATCGCTGATCGGAGTGCTCAGCCTGTTGCTGGTTGCAGTCCTCATCGCCGGCCGTCGGAGCCTCAGCGTGCTCGACGTCGGAGGCCGCCTCATCGGTGAGTCTGTCGACGCGGCCGTTGACATCGGTACTGCCGGGGGCGTCCGGGGACTGCGGAGGCTGTGACA